>ENA-OWRJ01000035-OWRJ01000035.1-human-gut-metagenome-genome-assembly--contig:-NODE-35-length-192153-cov-27.305417_pt1 | contig 192153 bp, 164 predicted proteins | sample MGYA00248269_ERZ651897 | MGnify/ENA primary metagenome ERZ651897 (study PRJEB26924, sample SAMEA4378252) | human gut metagenome | biome: human gut; feature: human-associated habitat; material...
TCGGTACTTAGCGGTCGTATTGTGACCGCTTATGTACCGCTACGCTCTGCGACAGAGCGCGAGCGTGCCGCGTTTCTTATACCCTGCCAAGGGCTACGGGATTATTTCACTAACTCTCAATTTACTTGTCTTTATTCTTATCCTCCGGATAGAAATCTGCGAAGGTGGAGCGGTTCGTCAGCTTCCCGAACATCCAGGTGTAGATCCAAATGAGAAGAGGAATGGCTACAGTGGCTAACAGGCAGGTGGCGAACAGTGCGTGGCTGGCGGAACTGTCGAAGATCGCTGCTAACAGTGTTATGACATACAACAGCACCAGCACAACGATTCCTGCGATCGCGAAGATCTGTTTGGAAGTCATTTTTGTTTTCTTGTTTTCTGTATTTTTATCCTGTGACATCATTTTTCCTTTCATTACCCATGGACCAACAAAGAAGAAAGCTTTGTCTGTGTGCTATTCGTGATCTTCCGAAATCTCGGCGGTGCCGGCATCGTGTTCTTCGGGAACTTCCGGTATCGTCATCAATACCTTTACAATACGATTCTGGTCGATGCCCTGTACTTTCAGATGAATACCGTTTTCCAGGGTGACTTCCTCACCGTCCTCCGGCAGACGATCCAGACAGTCGATGATCAGACCGCCGATGGAATCATAGTCTTCACTGGTCAGATTGGTACCGAGAGCATCGTTAATATCGTCTAGTTTCATGCTGCCTTCTACCAGATAAGTGTCGTCGGACATCTTCTGGATCAGTTCTTCTTCATCCTCATCATATTCGTCACGGATCTCACCGACGATTTCTTCCAGTAAGTCCTCTAAAGTGATCATACCTACGGTAGCACCGTACTCATTTAATACGAAAGAGACATTCGTGGTCTTTTCCCGCATCTCGTACATCAGATCGGCAATCTTTTTATATTCGTAAGTATAATAAGCATCTCTTAAGATATTTCCCACATGGAAAGCACTCTGATCCTCCGTCAGGATAAAGTCCTTGATGTTGATGAGACCGATAATATTGTCTTTATCATCCTCATAGACCGGAAGCCGTGTGTACATGGAATCACGGAACACTGCAAGTACATCATCATAGGTAGCATCAAGACTGACCGTTACCATATTGATCCTGGGGATCATGATGTCCTTGGCATGAGCATCGGAAAAATCAAACACATTGTAGATCAGCTTTCGCTCTTCGGATTCAATGACGCCATCCTCGTGGCTGACATCTACATAGGTCTTCAGTTCACTTTCTGTCATGGCACTGGCTTTTTTATTCGGATCAATATGTAACAGTTTCATAATGCCATGGGAGAGCAGGTCTACCACGATAATAACCGGTGTGAGTACCTGCATCAGCAGGTATATGATATTACAGTAGGTCAGTGCCAGCTTTTCAGAACACAAAACCGCCCAGGTCTTCGGTACAATCTCACCGCAGAGCAATACGACAATGGTCAGAATACCGGTTGCGATACCTACAGCCAGATTAATGCGCATAGCTAAAGTTGTTGCAAGGGAAGATGCCGTCAGATTTACAATGTTATTACCGATCAGAATGGTACTGATCATTTTACTGTAATTATCCAGAATTTTATTGACGCGTGCAGCACGCTTGTTGCCTTCCTCCTCCAAAGAACGCATTCGCACACGGTTCACCGTGGACAGTGCAGTCTCGGCGGAAGAGAAAAAGCCGGACAGAAAAATAAGAACAATAATAGAAATCAGTTGTATGACACCAGAGGTATCCAAAAAAGTTCACTCCTTCTTAAAATAAAATAGCAGGCTTATGCCTTATTTATGTGTTATTAAGCAACAATATACAATAGGACAGGAATAGTTGTCAAGTTTTCCGAAGACTTTGAATATACATTTTACATAGGTAAAAGGAGGGATGACATGGAAAAAAGAGGAGAAGGAAAAGCAGGCATTCCGGTACTGGCACTGGCGAAATGCCTGCTGGTATCTTATGTGCTGACATTGCTGCTTCTATGTCTGTTGGCACTTTTATTGTATAAACTGCATCTGACGGAAGGTATAGTGACGATTGCAATTTCCGCCATCTATGTAGCCACTACTTTTACGGCGGGGCTTTTGGCAGGGAAAAGAATGGAAAAGCAGAAATTCCTATGGGGAGCTTTCATGGGAGCGGCATATTTTGTGATCCTGGCGGTGGTGTCGGTGCTGATCAGGACACCGGAGACCGCATTGGGCAATTCCTTCTGGACTACCATGGTATTGTGCGTGGCAGGGGGAACGCTGGGCGGAATGCTAGGGTGAAAAGCATGTAACAATGACTTTTAACGCTTTTTTACCGTTTTTTGAGAAAAAAAGCTTTTACAAATGCCAAATACATGATATAATGAGCAAAAATGAGTCGCGTGTCTGCATATTTATATACACGCCGGCGTCTATAGGCGCTTTGAAATCATAAGGAGGCTATTTTTAATGAAGCATATTAAGACTTTAACAACCAGAGATTTAAAGGAATCTATGAAAAAGGGCGGCTGTGGTGAGTGCCAGACTTCCTGCCAGTCTGCATGTAAGACTTCCTGCACAGTAGGAAATCAGAGTTGTGAAAAGATTAAATAATCTAAGAAATTGAGAAGAGACTAACGTAAGCAGCGATTCAGGTCGCTGCTTATTCTCTGTTAACTATTCGGAGCCGAATTTGACAGCGTATTCTTCGTCGGATGCTTGCATATGTAAGAAGATACGTCTGGCAAAATACGGCGAAGTAACCACATGAGCAAAAGGAAAGTCCGAAGGACGATTTTGCGAATGGGGTTCCGAATAGTTAATGTTAATGTGTTTTAAGCAATCAGAAGTAGAAAGAAGAGGAATAGAACTGTGATACACCAGTATAAGAGCAACGGCTATAATATCGTTATGGATGTGAACAGTGGTTCCGTTCATGTCGTAGATGATATTGTGTATGATATGATCCCACTGGTAGAGCCTCTGGTGACAGAAGGTATCAAGGATGCGGACACCATCAAGGCCGCTGTACTGAATCTTGCGAATATCCCTTATCCCCAGGAAGAGATCACCGAAGCGGTGGACGAAGTCCTGGAGCTGGAGAAGGCAGGACAGCTGTTTGCTCCCGATATTTACGAGAATTATATTTTTGATTTTAAGAAGCGCCAGACCGTAGTCAAGGCACTGTGCCTGCACATTGCCCATGACTGTAACCTTGCCTGCAGATATTGTTTTGCGGAAGAGGGTGAGTACCACGGCAGAAGAGCGCTGATGAGTTTTGAGGTCGGAAAAAAGGCACTGGATTTCCTGGTAGCCAATTCCGGCAACCGCGTGAACCTGGAAGTGGATTTCTTCGGCGGCGAACCCCTGATGAACTGGGATGTGGTAAAGCAGCTGGTAGAATACGGCAGAAGCTTAGAGAAACCCAACAATAAAAAGTTCCGTTTTACCCTGACTACCAATGGTATCTTATTAAATGATGAGATCCTGGAGTTCGTGAATAAGGAAATGGGGAATATCGTGCTGAGTATCGATGGACGTAAGGAGATCAACGATAAGATGCGTCCTTTCCGCGGCGGGCAGGGCAGCTATGACATCATTGTTCCCAAGTTCCAAAAGGTAGCAGAGAGCAGAGACCAGATGAATTATTATGTGCGTGGTACGTTCACCCACAATAATCTGGATTTCTCCAAGGACGTTCTGCATCTGGCAGATCTGGGATTCAAACAGATCTCCGTGGAGCCCGTTGTGGCACAGCCTACGGATGATTATGCTATCAGAGAAGAGGATCTTCCGATCTTAAAGGAAGAATACGATAAACTGGCAGTAGAAATGATCAAGCGTAAGAAAGAGGGCAAGGCGTTCAATTTCTTCCACTTTATGATCGATCTGCAGGGCGGCCCCTGCGTAGCCAAGAGACTCTCCGGCTGCGGATCCGGCACTGAATATCTGGCGGTTACTCCCTGGGGAGACTTATATCCCTGCCACCAGTTCGTGGGTAACGAGAAGTTCCTCATGGGCAATGTGGATACCGGTGTGGTAAGAGATGATATCCGTGACGAGTTCAAATGCTGTAATGTCTATGCAAAGGACAAGTGTAAGAAGTGTTTTGCCAAGTTCTATTGCAGCGGCGGATGTGCTGCGAACTCCTATAATTTCCATGGCAATATCAATGATGCGTATGACATCGGTTGTGAGCTGCAGAGAAAACGTATCGAATGTGCTATCATGCTGAAGGCTGCGGAAGCGGCAGAAGCTTCAGAAGAATAGAAAGGACAAAGGAAAGATGAAAAAAAGTAAAGCAATCATCATTCTGCTCTGCGCACTTCTGGTCCTGCTGGGTGTCGGCTATGTGGATCTCTATGGCGTAGATGCGGAAGGAACTGCCAGTGCTTCAGACATCAGTCTGGGACTGGATCTGGCCGGTGGTGTCAGCATCACTTATCAGGTGGTAGGCGATGAAGAGCCGGATGCAACGGATATGGCAGATACTATTGCCAAGCTGCAGAAGCGTGTTGAGAACTACAGTAAAGAGGCTATTGTATACCAGGAGGGTACCGATCGTATCAATATCGAGATCCCCGGTGTAACAGATGCCAACAAGATCCTGGAAGAGCTGGGACGTCCCGGTTCCCTGTATTTCATTGCAGAGACAGACAAGGACGGCAATGCGAACTACTCTATGCAGGCAGTGACCGATGCACAGGGCAATGCAAGCTATGCGTACGCTCTGAATAAGACCATCGATGAACTGAAGGCAGATGGATCCATCATGCTGGAGGGTACGGATGTCAAGACTGCTACCGCAGGCTCTATCAAGGATCAGACGATGGGCAATTCCACCTATGCGGTAGACCTGGTAATGACGGAGGAAGGTACTAAAAAGTTTGAAGAGGCTACCAGAAATGCTTATGAGAAGGGCGAGACCCTGGGTATCTATTATGATGGATCCTTTGTAAGTGTTCCTTCCGTAAAAGGTGTATTCTCCGACGGTAATGCACAGATCTCTCCCATGAACTCTTATGAAGAGGCAGAGAGCCTGGCTTCTACCATCCGTATCGGTGGACTGAAGCTGGAACTGGAAGAGCTGCATTCCAAGGTAGTTGGTGCACAGCTGGGAGTGGAAGCAATCTCCACCAGCTTAAAAGCAGCTGTGATCGGATTTATCGTAGTGGCTGTTTTCATGATCGCAGTATATTTCCTGCCCGGATTTGCTTCTGTCATTGCACTGGGCATTTATGTAGCATTGGTAGTACTTTTGCTGAACGGCTTTGACATGACCCTGACCCTGTCCGGTATCGCAGGTATCATCCTGTCCATCGGTATGGCAGTAGATGCCAACGTTATCGTATTTGCCCGTATCCGTGAGGAACTGGCAACCGGCAAGACTGTTAAGAGTGCCATGCAGATCGGTTATGACAAGGCACTGTCCGCTATCATCGACGGTAATGTAACTACCCTGATCGCAGCAGCAGTGCTGTGGCTGTTAGGACCGGGTACCGTAAAGGGCTTCGCGCAGACGCTGGCACTTGGTATCGTATTATCCATGTTCACTGCACTGGTAGTGACCAAGTACATTATGAAAGCTTTCTATGCACTGGGATTAAAGGATCCCAAGTGGTATGGTGTAGGTAAGGAACACAAGACAGTGAACTTCTTAGGCAAGAAGGGAATCTTCTTCGGACTGTCTCTGGCAGTGATCCTGGCAGGATTTATTACCATGGGTGTCTACAAGATGAACACCGGAGATGCACTGAATTACAGCCTGGAGTTCAAGGGTGGTACCGCAACTACTGTCACTTTTGATAAGAGCTATACGCTGGAAGAGATCAACAGCGAGATGGTACCTCTGATCGAGAGCACCACCGGCAGTGCAGTTCAGATCCAGACCGTACAGGGCTCCAACGAAGTTATCTTCAAGACCGGTTCTCTGGATGTGGATCAGAGACAGGCGCTGAATCAGATGTTCGTGGATAATTTTGGTGTGGATGAGACACTGATCACCTCCGAGACCATCAGCTCCACCATCAGTAACGAGATGAAGTCCGATACGATCCTGGCGGTAGCAGTAGCAATTATCTGCATGCTGATCTATATCCGCTTCCGTTTCAGCGATATCCGTTTCGGTGTCAGCAGTATTGCCTGCCTGCTCCATGACGTGCTGGTAGTGATCACTTTCTACGCACTGGCAAGAGTATCCGTCAGCAATACCTTTATCGCGTGTCTGCTGACCATCGTAGGTTACTCAATCAATGCCACCATCGTAATCTTCGATCGTGTACGTGAGAATATGGCAGTTATGACTAAGAAGGATGATCTGCAGGATGTGGTAAACCACAGCATCACCCAGACACTGTCCCGAAGCTTATTTACCTCCCTGACCACACTGGTAATGGTAGGTGCGTTGTACATCTGGGGCGTGACCAGCATCCGTGATTTTGCACTGCCTCTGATGGTAGGTATCATTTGTGGTGCTTACTCCTCTGTATGTATTGCAGGTGCCCTGTGGTATGTATTGAGAAAGAAGTTTGCACCCAAGGCGAAATAAGTAGGAATAAGTAAAAATAGGTAACAAAAATAGCATAAAAGTATTTTCAAAGGAGATGGAAGCGAAAGACTTCCATCTCCTTTTATGTTTGCGCCTTGCGGTGCACGTTTCTAATGGGTACTTCATAGGAAACATTTTCGTGAAACTTTCACAAATATTTAGGAAAACGCAGGAAACCTAAAAAATATTTGTGAATAACAGCCAAAAAAGAAAGAATGAAACTGTGAAAAATAAATAATGCAGAGGGAAAACGATTACCCAAAATCAAATTGACCATCCGGAAACAGCAACGTTATAATCAAAATAACCCAAGGGAAAGTGCACTTTTTAAAACGGTTGAAACGACAGAAAGGTTACAAAAATATAACACAGACAAGTAGAATCGGAAAGAGAGGATATTATGGGTAAGGTGATAAGACGTTGTGGATCATTTCTGATGATGCTTCTGCTGGTGATCGGGATTCTGCCGATGACGGTAAATGCAGAAACAACACAGAATACAGAAGAGAGAAATGCGCTTTATGTACAGGTGCCGGAGGACTGGGCAGACCCTTGCGTCTGGGCATGGGACAGTGACGGCAATAATGCGTTTACCGCATGGCCCGGCGAGGAGATGGAAGCAGATGCAGCTAATGACGGCTGGTATTATATCTGGCTTCCTGCATGGGCGAATCATGTGATCATCAATGCCAATGAGGGTAACGTGCAGACCGAAGAGCAGATCCTGGATACCAATGCAGCATGGATCACGGTGAGTGCAGCGGACACCGTAGAGATCTCTTATGAGAGCAAGACTACCGGAGAGGCACCGGCTTACGTAGAGAAATTTGTGGTACATGCAAAAGTAGATGACTCGTGGGATAACCCCTGTCTGTGGGCGTGGTCGGCACCGGATGGCACCAATGCCTTTGCGGCATGGCCCGGGGAAGAGATGAAAGCAGGCGAAGATGGCTGGTACAGCATCAAGGTTCCGGTATGGGTCAATTCCATCATTGTCAATGCGAACGAAGGAAGCGTACAGACCGAGGATATCTCCATTGATCCCGCAGAACTATGGGTAACGGTAGCAGCCGACGGCAGCTACGATTTCAGCTATAAGAACCCGGATCAGGCAGAAACTCCCAATGTGACGATCCATGTATCTGCTCCCGCAGACTGGAACGGTCCCTGTCTGTGGGCATGGTCGGCACCGGACGGCACTAACGCATTTGCAGCATGGCCCGGAGAGGCATTAGAGGAAGGCGAAGGCGGCTGGCTGGTAAAAGAGATTCCCGGCTGGGTGAATTCCATAATCGTCAATGGTAATGAAGGAAGTGTACAGACAACGGACATTTCCGTAGAGACCGGTAAGGATATCTGGCTTACGATAAACGGTCCGGAGGATTACACCGTATCTTATGAAGAAATCGCGCTGGAAGAGACGAACGAAACTGTGGCAACACAAGAGCCTGCGGAAGCTGTGGAAGCGACAATCGAAGCAGCGGAGAATACAGAGAAATCCACTCCGGTCGTACCCATCGTGATCGGCGTGCTGGTAGTGGTGGCAGCAGGTGGCGCGGCAGTAGCAGTCTCAAAGAAAAAGTCACAGAAATAAGATATAAAAACAAGCAGCAGGAAAGTACATATCAAAGGAGTGCAGGATATGAAGAATAAAAATCAGAAAAGAATCCGGAACAGAGCATGGGCATGGATCGTGACAGCAGGACTGACCATTGGCAGCCTGACCGGCTGTGGCAGCCAAACGGTGGAGCAGACAGCGCAGGGCGAAAAGACGGACGGAGAGGTTACGATCACCATCTGGCATGACAAGGAAGATGCGGTAACGCAGGTCCTGGAAGAGGAATTTGCCCAATTAGAGCCGCAGATCCACGTAGTACTGGAGAAAAAGAGTGATCTGACAGAAGCTCTCAAAATGGTGGGAAATGATCCTAAGGCAGCTCCGGATATGTACTTTTTTGCCCATGATAAGATAGGTGTCTATGCAGAAATGGACATTCTGTCGCCTATCACGGATATCATTCCGGCAGAGGAACTGGATGCCTATATGGATAACACGATCGAAGCGGCGACTTATAAGGGAACGGTCTATCAGCTTCCTATCTATTATGAGACCTTACTTTTTATGTATAACCGTCTCTACATGAAGGATGAGGAAGTGCCGGCTACGACAGAGGAACTGTATGCTTATATGCAGGAGAATACCCGTGGAGGGCATTACGGATTCGTGGAACAGCATAGCACCCCTTATTATGCGGCAGGCTGGATCAATGGATTCGGAGGCTATATCCTGAATGATGCCGGAGAGCCGGGATTGAATCTGCCGGAGACAGAGGAAGCCCTGGCCTATCATAAAAAGTTCGTGGATCTCATGCCGGGGGAAACCGAGTACGCCACAGTGAATACTCTGTTCAAAGAAGAAATGGCGCATGCAACCATAGCCGGTCCCTGGCTGATCCCGACAGTAAGAGAAAGCGGAATGGACGTGGGAATCGCCTCTATGCCTGTGATCGATGAGACCGGAAAACCAATCGCCCCCTATATGGGAGTACAGGGTGTCCAGGTGCTGAAAAATGCAGCAGAGAATAAAAAGGATGCGGTAGAGCAGGTACTGCGGGTACTGATGAAGGACGAGGTGGGTATTGCGCTGGCACAGGCCAGTGGCTGTGCTCCTGCCAGAGAAAATTGTTACAGTTATGAAGAAGTAAGCGGTGATGAAGTGGTCATGGCTATGAAGGAGACTGCGGAAAATGCGGTGCCCATGCCGAATCTGCCGGAGATGGATGTGATGTGGACCGTAGCCAGCGGACTGCTGACGGATGTCAACATGGCGGGCAATGATGTGGCGGAAAGTGCGGAGAAAGCACAGAAGGAAGCTTTGCAGCTGATCGAATCCATGAAATAAGTGACGCTGCGTAATCAGGCATAATCAGGCAAAAGGAAGTGGAACGAATAAATATGGCAAGAAATAAAAATGCTCATGGGAACAAACAACAGAATAAAAAAAGAAGAGAGACACTGTTTGCCTACAGCTGGTCACTGCCGTCCTTAGTATTGATCCTGTTGATCGTAATCTTCCCGATCCTCTATACCGGATATATCTCCATGACCAATATGAATATTTATCACTGGAATAATTATGAGTTCATTGGACTGGAGAATTATAAGGATGCCTTGCTGGTATTTGATAATGGTTTCCTGACAGCACTGCTTGTGACGATATTGTGGACCCTGGTAAATATGGTGCTGCAGCTGGTGATCGCTTTTATCATGGCGACACTTCTTAATATCAAGGGATTGAGACTGCGGAATGTCTATCGTACCCTGTTGATCTTCCCCTGGGCCATGCCGGGGTATGTATCCATCCTGCTGTGGAAGACAGGAATGTTCAATTCCCAGTTCGGTCTGTTGAATCAATGGATGATCAGACTGGGAATGGAACCGGTGAGATGGCTTGGAAGTGACGTGATCGCATTCATCAGCTGTACGACAGTGAACCTCTGGCTGGCGTTACCCTTCATGATCACTATCATTGACGGGGCACTGCAGAGCGTGGACCGGAGTTTTTACGAAAGTGCGCTGCTAGACGGCGCCACCTGGCTGGAGCGGACGAGATATATTACGGTTCCGATGATCCGCTCCATTATAGCACCGTCGGTTATGATCACGACATTTACGACTTTTAAACAGTTCGATGTCATCTATCTGCTGACCCAGCAGGTGGGATCCAAGACCGGTGCAAATATTCATACCATTTTGACTTACGCATATGAGAAGGCATTTATTACGAACAATTATGGCTATAGTTCGGCGATTTCCATTCTGATCTTCGGAATGCTGTTAGTGTTTTCTCTGGTGACAAACGGCAGAAAGGAGGAGAGCAGATGAGTAAAAAGACGAAACATGTGCTGGTACTTATAACGGTAAATGTGTTTTTCATCCTGGTATGCTTTTTCGTGCTGGTGCCGGTATTGTATGCGTTTTCCGTGTCGCTGAATGCGGAGAACAGCCTGTTGGGATCTGACTTTTCCTTTTTGCCAAAGCATATGACTTTGCAGAACTATAAGGCAGTTTTTACCGAGAAACCGGTGCTTTTGTGGCTGAAGAACAGTCTGATCCTGGCGGTGACCACACTGGTGATCTCGCTGGGGACCGGAATCCCTGCGGCGTATGCTTTTTCCCGGAAACGATTTCCCGGCAGAAAGGCGATTTTGAAGCTGTTGATTTTACTTTATGCATTTCCGTCCCTTTTGTCCATGACGGCCCTGTATAAGCTGCTTAGTCCTATGGGGCTGATCAATACCAGAACCGGTCTGGTCATTGTGTATACCGGTACGATGGCAGTGTTTGCACTATGGAATATGAAGGGATATTTTGACACGATTCCGGTGGAGATTGAGGAGGCAGCCATGATCGACGGAGCCACACAGTTAGAACAGGTGACAAAGATCGTACTGCCGCTTGCTAAGCCTACCATTGCGGTAACGGCTATGATGGTTCTCGTCTATGTATGGAACGAGTATATTTTCGCCATCAATTTCATGACGGGATCCGATACTTATACACTGGCGGCGGGCTTATATTCGCTGCAGGCGACGGAGATGAGCGGAAGCTGGCCGATTTTCTCGGCAGCATCCCTGATCGTGTCTCTGCCGATCCTGATCGTATTTTTCGCATTGCAAAAGAACATGACAGAGGGTCTGACCTCCGGTGGAGTGAAGGGATAGACCGCAGAAAGAGGAAGTATGAATCGAAGTGCAGTATTACATATACCCATGTCCCAGTATGCATACGGGACAGATGAAGAGCATATTGTGATCCGTCTGCGGGCAGGCAGAGGGGATCTGACAGAATGCATTCTCCATTACGGAGACAGAGCCTGTCGCCTGACACCGGTGCTTTTTACAGAACAGAAGATGGCAGTGGTGGCGCAGACGGAAGAATTCGATTACTGGGAGACTATGCTGGAGCATCCCTATAAAAGACTTTGCTATTATTTCACATTGTCCGATGGCAGGGAAGAGGTGTTGTACTACGGAGAACGATTCACGGATCATACCGTGGATGACCGCTCGGAATATTATCAGCTGCCGTTCAATCACCGCGCAGATATTGTTGCACCTCCCGAATGGGCACAGGATACGATCATCTATAATATTTTTCCCGACAGCTTTGCCACTGAATACCGGTATCTTTGCGGCAGAGGAGAGGAGAAGGAATGGGGCGGTGTACCGACGAGGGGAAAGCTCGGAGGTACGATCCGTGGGATCTGCGAGAACGTGGAGTACCTGAAGAACCTCGGCGTGAACGCTATTTATATCAATCCGATCTTTGTCGCCGGAGAATATCATAAGTACGATCTGTTAGATTATTTTCACATTGATCCCTGTTTCGGAACCGATGATGATTTTCACCGGCTGATCGATGTATTTCATGCGAACGGACTGAAAGTAATCATTGACGGTGTGTTCAATCATTGCGGCTGGTATTTTTTCGCCTTTGATGATGTGGTGAAAAAAGGAGAGCAGTCCGCTTACAGAGACTGGTTCTACGGACTTACCTATCCGGTGGTGCGACCGGAGGATCCGGAGGAATATCCGGGATATGAATGTTTTGGCTATGAACGGATGATGCCGAAACTAAATCTGGCAAATCCGGAGACCGCAGAATATTTCTGCAAAGTGGGGCGCTACTGGGTGGAAAAATTCCATATCGACGGGTGGCGGCTGGATGTGGCAAGTGAGATCAATGACGGCTTCTGGAGAAAATTCAGAGAGAGCGTAAAAAGTGTGGATCCCAATGCTATTCTCATCGGAGAAGTATGGGAGAGTGCGGCACACTGGCTGGATGGAACCATGTTTGATTCTACGATGAATTATGATTTCCGTAAGCACTGCCGGAGATTTTTTGGGGAACAGACGGCAGATGCCAGGGAGTTTGACAGCCGCATGACGGATATGCGTATGCGCTATCGTAAGCAGACGGTCTATGCACAGTTAAACCTTTTAGACAGCCATGATGTCAGCCGGTTCCGCTCGTTGTGCCGGGATGAAGAAAGCTTCCGCCTGGCGGTGATCTTTCAGATGACTTTCCCCGGAATGCCCTCTGTATTCTATGGGGATGAGGTGGGACTGACCGGTATCCTGGAGGAGGAATACAGACAGCCCATGCCCTGGGATACACTGGATGAAAGCAGTCCTTTGTTTTTGCTATATCAGAAGGCAATTGCTCTGCGCAAAAAGGAGGCTGTCCTGCGGAGAGGAGAGTACCGCACCCTGCTGGCGGAACCGGGCAGCAGAGTGTATGGCTATGAAAGATATCTTGAGGAAGAAGATGGCAGTAGAGAGAGTATCCGTATTTTCCTGAATATGGAAGAGGAAAACGTCCCCCTTCCTGAAGAACTTCTGGGCGGAGAGATTCTCTGGCAGGAAGGTCTTAAGGAAGGACAGTTGGCAGCAAAAGGATTTGCACTGATCAGGACAAGGGATTAAAATATTCTCAGAGAAAATCGCGCGAGGAGGGTGAACGATGGGAGCAACCATTAAAGATGTGGCAAAACTGGCGGGAACTTCTACGGCAACCGTATCGAAAGTGATGAACGGCTCCTATTCAATCTCGCAGGAGACGGCAGATAAAGTACGAAAAGCTATGGAGGAGCTGGATTATCATCCGAATCTGCGGGCGAAAAATTTCGCCAGGCAGTCTGCACGAACCATTATATTTGTGGCAGAGCTGGGAAAAGGAACCGGGTTTGCCAATCCACAGATGTTTGAGATCTTGTGTGGGTTGGAGGAAGTGCTGGCACAGAAGGACTATACGCTTGTAGTCAGGAATATAGCAGCGGGAGACTGTGCGGAATTTATCCGGAATGCAGCAGATACCAAGCAGGCAGATGGGTTTGTGATCCATGCGTCGGTGATTTCCCAGGCACTGGATGAACTGCTTTTTACCCATGAGATCCCGCATATTGTGATCGGTAATCCGAATTTTAACAGCCATTTCTGCTGGCTAGATATCGATAACCGGCTGGCGGGAGAACTGGCGGCGAAGCATCTGCTGGAGCGGGGCTGTCAGTCGGTGGCTTTTATCGGAGGCAAGCCGGAGGACCAGATCTCAGCGAGACGTCTGGACGGAGTTCTGACAGTACTTAAAGAGCATGATGTGTTACTGCCCAGAGAATATGTGAAAAAAGGAGAATCCGTTTGTGACAGCGGTTACCGGATGACCATGCAGATCCTGGAGAACAGAAGACGTCCGGATGCGTTAGTGTGTGCGGACAACTATATCGCCTACGGCTGTGTGAATGCCCTTCATGACAGGGGAATCCTGATCCCGGAGGAAATGAAGGTGATTACTTTTGACGACTTCCCGTTTTCTCAGATCCTGAAGCCCATGCTCTCTGTCGTGAACATCGACGTCTACGATATGGGGGTGCAGGCCGGGAAGTATATTCTGCAAAAAATAAAAAAACCGAATCTCTATGTGCAGTCCCATATCACATTCCCAACCTTGATCATCCGGGAATCTACCTGATACACAAGCCTTTTTTTATGCTATAATACCTAAGGAATGAGTCTCATGGAAAAACAATTACGAAAGTGGGAACCTGCATGGAAAAATGGTATGTGGCTGCGAAGAAAGCAGATTTTGATAAATGGGCGAAGGAATTTCATATCAGTCCGGTGACGGCGAGGATCCTTAGAAACCGGGATCTGACGGAAGAGAGCCAGATTCGGAAGTTTCTCTATGGAAAACTGGAGGACTGTTACTCTCCCTGGCTGCTTAAGGATATGGACAGGGCAGTGGAGGAGATTCTGAAAGCGGTAAAGGAAGGTCTGCATATCCGGGTCATCGGGGATTATGATGTGGACGGAATCTGCTCGTCTTATATCCTGACCAAAGGGTTTCAGATGCTTGGCGCACAGGTGGATACGGCAATCCCACACAGGATTCATGACGGTTATGGATTGAACGAGCATCTCATCGAAGAGGCGAAGCGGGAAGGCGTCGGCATGATCGTCACCTGTGATAACGGAATTGCTGCGGCACCACAGATCGAGCTGGCAAATTCCCTGGGCATGCGTGTGGTTGTGACAGACCATCATGAGGTCCCTTACATAGAAGAAAACGGAGAACGTAAGGAACAGCTGCCCCCGGCACTGGCAGTGGTGGATCCTAAGAGGTCGGACGACACCTACCCATTTTCCGGCATCTGCGGTGGCGTTGTGGCACTGAAGGTGATCCAGGCAATCACGGAGAAGACCGGGAATCCGGGTCTTCGCAATATTCAGGATGAACTGTTGGAATTCGCGGCACTTTCCACGGTATGCGATGTCATGGAGTTAAAGGATGAGAACCGCATTCTGGTCAAAGAAGGACTGAAACGGATCCAGAAGGGATATAACGAGGGCCTGAAAGCCCTGATGGAGGTGAACGACATCGCGCCGGACCGGTTGAGTGCCTATCATCTGGGGTTCGTGCTGGGTCCCTGCCTGAATGCTACGGGCAGACTGGATACCGCGAAAAGGGCGCTGGAGCTTTTGCAGAGCTTTACCAGAGCAGATGCCATGACAGCGGCGAGAGAACTGAAAGACTTAAATGAAAGCCGCAAGAACCTGACAGTACAAGGGATCCAGCGGGCCGATACATATATTCAGGAACATCATATGACAGAAGATAAGGTCATGGTGATCTATCTTCCGGAGATCCATGAAAGTATTGCGGGAATCATTGCCGGAAAAGTCCGGGAAAAGTATCATCATCCTGTTTTTATCCTTACCAAAGGCGAAGATGGTGTGAAGGGATCCGGGCGTTCTATCGAAGCTTACCATATGTATGATGCCATGACCCAGGTGAAGGAATATTTTACCAAGTATGGCGGACATAAGCTGGCGGCAGGGCTTTCCATGCGGGAGGAAGATATCGAGCCGCTCCGCACTGCTCTGAATGAAAAGTGCACGCTGACGGAAGATGATTTTATTCCCCGGGTACATATCGATGTAGCGATGCCCATGGGCTATGCAGACGATGCTTTGGCAGGAGAACTGGCGTTATTAGAACCTTTCGGAACCGGGAACCCGAAGCCCCTTTTTGCACAAAAGAATCTGATCTTCCAGGCAGGATTTAAAATGGGAGCCAATAAGACCTGCGCCAGATTCCGGGTGAAGACACCGGAAGGAAATACGCAGACGCTGGTGTTTTTCGGAGACCTGGAACGACTGGGAGCTTTTTTGAATGAAAAATATGGTATCGGAAGTGAAGAAACCATTTATGCCGGAAGAGGGAATTTTCCTTTGTCTGTAGTATATCAGGTTAGTCAGAATACTTATAAGGGCAGGACAGAAGTGCAGTATATCATGCAGAACTATTGCTGATAGTTTCGTAACTGATCAGAATCACATTCATATTTTTTTATTTTTTGAACACAAAATAGACACATTTTCTCTGTAATATGTATTTCAGATAGTTGATGAACTCACTATCTCCCCCCCCTCATAAGAAACCGGAAAGCCTCAGGTACGATGCCTGAGGCTTTTTGGTGTCCGGTAGGACTTTTCAGAGTTTATAAAACCTCAAGATTCATTTTAGAATTAAATTAGAATTCGTACACATTCTGTACATATTTTTTCTGTAATATGTATTTTAGATAGTTGATGAACTCACTATCTCCCCCCCTCATAAGAAATCGAAAAACCCCAGGTATAACAGCCTGGGGTTTTTCGATTCTCCGATAAGACTTGACGACAGACTGATATCCGGTGGTATAATGTAAGAATGATGCCATGGTCACAAGGTCTAAGCCCACATGAGCTTGCTCATAAGTGGGTGAAGGACCTTAGGACCCGCCCCGATATGAGCATAAAAGTGGGATGATAGTCCCACGATATGCGAATAGAGGGTAGAATTGTGAGAGTGCGAAGCACGGAACAATTCGTAGGCATCAAAGGCGGGACATCATAAAGATACGAATATAAATTTATAGAAAGAACAGAAATTACAAAATGAACAAAATGAAATCACAGATTCACGAATGGAAAGAAGCGTTGAAAAACATCACATTAAAAAATTGTGTCATAACCTTATTGGGAAGTTTTATTCTGGCATTTGGATTATATCATGTACACTCCATCTCCGGTGTTACCGAGGGTGGTGTACTGGGGGCAACCCTGTTACTGGAGCATTGGACCGGCATTTCTCCGGCGTTAACCGGAGGTATTATGAACGTGTTATGCTATGTGCTGGGATGGAAGCTGCTGGGTAAGGAATTCATCGCTTATTCCGCACTGGCTACGGTGGGATTTTCCGGTATGTATAAGATATGCGAACAATTCCCGCACCTGTGGCCCGGACTGGCGGACATGCCCCTTGTGGCAGCCCTGGTGGGTGCACTGTTTGTTGGTGTGGGTGCCGGACTGTGCGTGCGCGTCGGCGGAGCCCCCAGTGGAGACGATGCCCTGGCCATGAGTATTTCCCATGCCACCGGCTGGAAGATCCAGTGGGTCTATCTGCTGTCGGATCTGATCGTGCTGGTCATGTCCTTGAGCTATATCCCGGTGAGACGGATCGGCTATTCCCTCTTCACCGTTTTGCTGTCCGGTCAGTTGATCGGATTTGTACAGAACTTTAATCGAACACAGGCTACCGATGCGGATTGTGTGACGGAAAATTGAGAAAAGGGAGATTCGGAGAGAACTACTATGATTTACAAGAGGAACTTCTTAGTGTAATATGGTAGTGGAACAAAAAAGTCGCAAATATGTGAGGACTCGGGCCATGACCAAAATTGGGAAAAAATACAGATGGAAATGGAATAAGAGAAAAACAATATATCTTCTGATTTTGCTAATTGGTATTATAACCAGAATTTTTCGGTTTGGAATTACTCCCGGGGGAATCAATCAGGACGAAGCATTTGCTGCGAGAGAAGCATGGTCTTTATTACACTTTGGGGTAGATTCTTTTGGATACCACTGGCCGATGTATCTGACGGCATGGGGAAGCGGTATGAACGTATGGAATACCATACTGATGATTCCGGCTATTGCGATTTTTGGTCAGCATACATGGGTGTTTCGGCTTCCGCAGCTGATCGTAGGGATCACTACTCTTATGGCGGTAGAAAAAATAGTAAAAGAGACCATAGATGAAGAAGTTGCACTGTGGGCAATGTTTCTGCTGGCTATCAATCCCTGGCACATTATGATGTCAAGATGGGGACTGGAAAGTAATCTGGCACCGGGATTTTTGATTTTCGGACTTTTGTTCTTCATACAGGGAATGAAAAGTGAAAAATATTATCTTTTATCTGCGCTTTTTTATGGGATGAGCTTATATTGTTATGCAACGATATGGCCTATCGTTCCCTTTATTGTGTTATTTCAGGCGGCATATCTACTATATGTGAAAAAAGCCCAAATAACAAAATGGACGATTTCAGCGGGGATGATTTTAGGAATACTGGCGATACCTGCAATTTTGTTTTTGCTGGTAAATAAGGGAGTAATAGCGGAGATTGTCACACCATGTTTTTCGGTTCCAAAACTTGTAGTAATGCGTGATAGCGAGATTACCTTGACGGAGCTTGGCGAGAAACTCGAGAATATGGTATCTATACTGGTTACAGAAAATGATGGTTACTGTTGGAACAGTACAGATAAGTTTGGATTGTATTACAAGTATTTTCTGATATTTGCCGTGATAGGATTACTTTATTGTATAAGGAGCGTTTACAGGAGCCTCAAGAACCGGATTTATGATGGATATGTACTAATAGGAATTCAGTTCCTGACTGCGTTTGCGCTGGGAACATTGATTGACGTAAATGTAAACAGGATTAACTGTATTCATATAAGTATTATTATATTTATGGCAGTAGGTATCTGTCGCACGTTGAATTTGCTTCGGAGGGATTTGAAATATATTACAGAGGTGGCAGTGATTGCCTTATGTGCTCTTTTTCTGTTCTTTGAAAAATTTTATTTCGGAGTATATGCAAAGGATATTGGCAGGATATTTCAGGATGGTATAGAAAACGCGGTCTACCGTGCGCAGGAATTGTCGGACGATGGGGATACAATCTATGTAGGTGAGGGAATAATGTATCCCAAAATACTGGCTTTTAGCACCCTGTCACCGACGGAATATATGGAGACGGTGGAATATACCAATTATCCGGACGCGTTCTTGGATATTAGCCAATGTGGCAATTTTGTTTTCAACACGCCATTGGAAGGAAATGATGGAATTTATATCATTGACCTGACAAAACAGACAGAGAGTTGTGTGGATATGGGATATACGGTAGAACAATTCGGAAATATGGCGGTAGTATATAAATAGTACATAAAATAAGAAAAACAGCAAGATGCCTGCGGAGGAAAATGCAGGCATTTTTTCTTACAACCAGAGAGTGGGAAAATATAGGTGGTACATTTTTGAAAAATAGAGTAGAATATATCATAGTATACAATGAATTCGGACGGATCAAGAGATATTTCGAAGAGAAAGGTGGACACCTGTATGAATAGAAAATTAATAGAACTTTTGGATAAACTGGAATATGAACAGGTATGCGGAAAAACGGAGCGGGAGATCACAGCTGTAGTCTATGACTCCCGTAAAGTCATTCCGGGATGTCTGTTCATTTGTATTAACGGAGCCAATTTTGACGGACATGATTTTGCTGCACAGGTGGCTGCACAGGGCGCCGGGGTGCTGGTGGTACAAAAGGACATAGAGCTTCCTGCGGATGCGGATGTAACCGTGATCAAGGTGGCTGATACCCGATATGCCATGGCATTTATCTCTGCAGCCTGGTTCGGTCATCCGGCGGAGAAGCTGAAAGTCATCGGTATCACGGGTACCAAGGGCAAGACCACGACCACCTACCTGGTGAAATCCATTCTGGAGAATGCCGGCTATAAAGTGGGACTGGTGGGAACCATCGAGGTGATCATCGGAGACGAACATATTCATGCAAATAACACCACACCGGAATCTTACCTGTTGCAGGAATATTTTGCCCGCATGGTGGATGCCGGACTGGATACGGTAGTTATGGAAGTATCTTCCCAGGCACTGATGCTTCACCGCACCCAGGGATTTGTATTCGATTACGGCATTTTTACAAATCTGGAGCCGGATCATATCGGTCCAAATGAGCATGCAAGCTTTGAGGAATATCTGCACTGCAAGGGATTGTTGTTCAAACAGTGCAAGGTGGGAATCGTTAACGGTGATGATGAACACTGGCAGGCAGTGACGGAGGGACATACCTGTGCACTGGAGAGCTTCGGCATGGGAGAGCACTGCATGCTGCGGGCCGAGAACCGGCAGCTGGTGCACAAGCCCGGAGAACTGGGAGTGACCTTCCATGTGACCGGTCTGATGAATTTTGCGGTGGAAGTACCCATGCCCGGCAAATTCAGCGTGTACAATGCACTGGCAGCCATTGCCATCTGCCGTCATTTTAAGGTGGATGAGGAAGCTATCAAAAAGGCACTGTTACAGGCAAAAGTAAAAGGTCGTATAGAGATGATCAAGGTTTCTGACCAATTTACTGTGCTGATCGACTATGCCCATAACGCCATGGCACTGGAAAGTCTGTTAACCACACTGCGGGAGTATGAACCCCACAGACTGGTCAGCCTGTTTGGCTGCGGCGGCAATCGTTCCAGACAGCGTCGTTTCGAGATGGGAGAGGTCAGCGGCAGGCTGGCGGATCTGACGATCATTACTTCTGATAATCCCCGGTTTGAGGAGCCGCAGGATATTATCAATGATATCAAGACCGGTATGGCGAAGACGGATGGAAAATATGTGGAGATCTGCGACCGCAAGGAAGCCATCACTTATGCCATCGAACACGGAGAGCCCGGCGATATCATCGTACTGGCGGGAAAAGGGCACGAAGACTACCAGGAGATCAAAGGCGTGAAACATCCCATGGATGAACGGGATCTGATCCGGGATATCCTGATGGAGGGACATATCCCCGGATCGGCAGCGGGTCAGGGTCTATAAGACAGCTTTCCGGGCGCCCGGTGAACAGAGAGGAAAACAGATTGCATACATTATATGCGGATATCATTGTAGATATCTCTCATGAAAAACTGGATAAGACATTTCAGTATCGGGTGCCGGAGAGACTGCGGGACAGATTGGAGCCGGGAGCCTGCGTCATGATCCCTTTCGGCAATGGAAACCGTCTGATCAAAGGTTACGTGGTCAGTATAGGGGATCAGTGTCAGTTCGATCCGGAGAAGATCAAGGAGATTGCAGGACTGCCGGAAAAAGAGACCGGTGTGGAGGACAAAATGATCGCACTGGCTGCCTGGATCCGGCGCAATTACGGTTGTACCATGATCCAGGCACTGAAGACGGTCCTGCCGGCGAAGCAGACCGTGAAGAAACTGGAGCACAGACAGCTGGTGCGCCTGATGAGCAGGGAAGAGATAGTATCTCTCCTGGGAGAGTGCGAACGGAAAAAACAGGTGGCGAAGGCCAGATTGTTAAAAACTTTGTCGGAGCAGGAGAGCATTCCCTATGAATGGGTAACCGGGAAACTGGGCGTCAGCGCCGCTACGGTAAACAGTATCGTAAAAGTGGGCGCGGCAAAACTTGTCAGCTCCGAGAGCTACCGGAATCCCGTGAAGGTACAGGCGGGAGAGACGACATATAATACGTTGAGTGAGGAACAGCAGTACATCATAACGGAAGTCCTTGCGGATTTCGATGCCGGGAAACAGCAGACCTATCTGATCCATGGCATCACCGGCAGCGGCAAAACGGAAGTGTATATGCAGCTCATCGGCGAGATGATCAAAAAAGGACGCCAGGCGATCGTGCTGATTCCGGAGATTGCCCTGACCTACCAGACACTGCTTAGGTTCTATCAGAGATTCGGTGACCGGGTCAGTGTGATGAATTCCACATTGTCTCCCGGAGAAAAATATGATCAGTGCGAGCGTGCAAAAGCAGGCGAGATCGATGTGATCATAGGTCCGAGATCCGCACTTTTTACCCCATTCCCCAATCTCGGCCTGATCGTCATGGATGAGGAACAGGAGAACAGTTACAAAAGTGAGAGTACTCCCAAATATCATGCCAGAGAGACGGCAATGGAAGTGGCGAAGTTGTACGGAGCCAGCGTAGTACTGGGATCGGCGACCCCTTCCTTAGAGGCGTATTACCGCGCCGGAAAGGGAGAATACAGGCTGTTCCATCTGACGAAACGCCTGACCGGCGGAGAACTGCCCACGGTACACACGGTGGATCTCAGGCAGGAGCTGCAGGAGGGCAACCGTTCTATTTTCAGCAGGAAGTTACAGGAACTGATGACAGACCGGCTAAGCAAGGGGCAGCAGACCATCCTGTTTTTAAATCGAAGAGGGTATGCAGGATTCGTATCCTGTCGTGCCTGCGGTGAAGTCATGAAATGCCCCCACTGCGATGTCTCCCTCTCGGAACATAAAGGGGGAAGGCTGATCTGCCATTATTGCGGCTATATGCAGCCCATGCCAAAGCTATGCCCGAAGTGTGGATCGAAATATATTCTGGGATTCAAAGCAGGTACCCAGCAGATCGAAGATAAATTGAAAGAACTGTATCCGGGGGTGCGGACGCTGCGGATGGATGCGGATACCACGCGGACGAAGGACAGCTATGAGAAAATATTGTCCGCTTTCGCGAATGGAGAGGCAGATGTGCTCATCGGCACCCAGATGATCGTGAAGGGGCATGATTTCCCGAAGGTGACCCTGGTGGGGATCCTGGCGGCAGATCTGTCCTTAAACGCCTCGGATTACCGTGCCGGAGAGAGGACATTCCAGCTGCTGACCCAGGCAGTGGGCAGAGCAGGCAGAGGGGCACTTCCGGGAGAAGCGGTGATCCAGACTTACCAGCCGGATCATTATGCCATTACCTGCGCGGCAGCTCAGGATTATAAGAGCTTTTATGAGGAGGAGATCCTGTACAGAGAGCTGTCGGGATATCCTCCCGCAGCGCATATGCTGGCGGTGCAGATCTACGGCAAAGAGGAAGAAAACGTAAAACAACTTGCCCAGAGGCTGGCAGATGTGGTAAAGTCTAATATGGACTTTTTGCAGATATTGGGACCGACCCCTGCAAATATCAGTAAAATCAACGATATTTACCGGTATGTGTTCTATGCGAAGCATGCGGAGTATGATACGCTGGTGGCGGTAAAAGACTGTGTGGAGGAGACTTTGAGACAGTGGCAGCCAAGACAGCTGAGTATACAATTCGATTTTGACCCGGTAAACGTGTTATAGGAGGTAATAACTGTGGCAATCAGAAATATTCGTGAATATGGAGATGAAGTACTGACCAAGACCTGTAAGGAAGTCAAGGAGATGACTCCCCGGACGAAGGAATTGATCGAGGACATGTTAGAGACCATGTATGACGCCAACGGCGTGGGACTGGCAGCTCCCCAGGTGGGTATACTTAAGAGAATTGTGGTGATCGACACCACCGGAGAGGATCCGTATATTCTTATTAATCCCCGGATCGTGGAGAGCAGCGGAGAGCAGACCGGACAGGAAGGATGCTTAAGTGTTCCCGGAAAGTTTGGTATCGTGACCAGACCCAATTATGTGAAAGCGGTAGCTTTGGATGTGAACATGAAGCCCATCGAGGTAGAGGGTACGGAATTGTTGGCAAGAGCCATCTGCCACGAACTGGATCACCTGGATGGACATATCTATGTGGAGAAGGCGGAAGGTCCTCTGCAGGACATGACCTATGAGGATGAGGAAGAAGAATAAGTATTCCGGGAAGGAGATAAGCTATGCAGATCGTATTTATGGGAACCCCTGATTTCGCAGTGGGAGCTCTGGAAGCTTTGATCGCACAGGGACATGAGATCACCGCAGTGGTGACCCAGCCGGACAAGGCAAAGGGAAGAAGCGGGCAGTTACAGTTCCCACCGGTGAAGGAATGTGCCGTAAAATACGGCATCCCGGTATTCCAGCCCCGCAGGATCAAGACTCCCGAGGCTATTGAAGAATTGAAAAAATATCCCGCAGATGTCTATATTGTGGCAGCTTTCGGACAGATCCTGTCTCAGGAGATCCTGGATCTGCCGAAGTACGGATGCCTGAATATTCACGCATCCCTGCTTCCGAAATACCGTGGTGCATCTCCAATCCAGAGAGTGATCATCGACGGAGAGACGGAGACCGGTGTGACCATCATGCAGATGAATGCCGGACTGGACACCGGAGATATGCTGTATCAGAAGAAGATTCCCATTACTTCGGAAGATACTTTTGAAACACTGCACGACAAGCTTATGGTGCTCGGCGGAGAAGCGATCACCGAGGCACTGCCGCTCTTAGAAGCAGGAAAGCTGACCCCGGAAAAACAGGACGACGCGAAGACCTGCTATGCTGCACTGATCACCAAAGAAATGGGCAGACTGGACTTCACCAAAACGGCAGCCGAACTGGACAGACTGATCAGAGGACTCACTCCATGGCCCAGTGCCTACACATTTTATCGCGGAAAACAGTTAAAGATCTGGAAGGCAATTCCCATGGTGACGGCTCACAGGGAAACCCCGGGAACGATCCTTACGGTAAATAAAGACTCATTTGAAGTGGCAGCGTCGGAAGGCGGTCTGAAGGTCATGGAATTGCAGCTGGAAGGCAAAAAGCGTATGACAGCCCATGATTTCCTGTTAGGCGTGAAGGTGCAGCCGGGAGAGATCCTGGGAAGTGACAAACAAGATAAGTAATAGGACAATAAGAAAGGAGACTTTGCTATGTACGGTGGTTATTATGGATATGGTTATTATTTTGATCCTACGTATTTTCTGGTATTGATCGGACTGGTGTTATGCCTTGGGGCCAGTGCGCTGGTGAACTCCACCATGCGCAAATACAGTAAGGTCCGGAATATGAGGGGAATGACGGGAGCGGAAGCTGCCCGCAATATTCTCAACAGAGAAGGATTATATAATGTACAGATCGAGTGCCTGAATTCCAAGGATGGGGACCATTATGATCCCCGTACGGATACAGTACGATTGTCCTACAGCAACTATAACGGAACCTCTGTGACCGCAGTCAGTGTGGCTGCCCATGAGTGCGGACATGCGATCCAGCATGCCCATGGCTATGCACCTATGAGTGTTCGTGCAGCGCTGGTACCGGTGGTGAACATCGGAAGCAACTTAAGTATTCCCTTGATTTTCTTAGGAGTACTGCTCAGCTGGAACCAGACATTGATCCAGTTGGGAATCTGGGCATTTGCCCTGACCGTGATCTTCCAGCTGGTGACACTTCCCGTGGAATTCAATGCCTCCCGCAGAGCAATCGTGAAGGTGGAGGAATACGGACTGTTAGGCAGTGAAGAAGTAAGCGGCGGTAAAAAGGTGCTGACAGCGGCAGCCCTTACCTATGTAGCGGGAGCAGCATCCTCCGCATTACAGCTGCTTCGTCTGATCCTGCTGTATGGCGGTAACCGCAGAAGGAGAAACTAAGCATGGGGAAGCCTGCAACCACCGATACAAGAGAGATTATTGTGGAGATCCTGCTGGACCTGGAAAAGGGGCAGGATTTTTCCCATAAATTAATAAAAGCAGTGCTGGATAAATACGATTACCTGGATCCCAGAGATAAGGCATTTATCAAGAGAGTTACGGAGGGTACTATAGAGAGACAGCTGGAGCTGGATTATTATCTGAACCGGTTCTCTTCGGTTCCGGTCCGTAAGATGAAGCCGCTGATCCGTTGTCTGCTCCGCATGAGTACCTATCAGATCCTATATATGGATGCGGTGCCGGACAGTGCGGTATGTAATGAAGCCTGCAAGCTTGCGGCAAAGCGCGGCTTTCGTACTCTGAAGGGGTTTGTCAATGCCGTCCTGCGTAATATATCCCGCAGCAAGGAAAATATGCCCCTGCCGGATCCTGCGGATCCTGTGAAATATTTCAGCGTAAAATATTCCATGCCAGAATGGATCGTGAATCTGTGGCTTCCGGTATACGGAACGGAAGGAACGGAAACACTTCTCATGGGACTGCTTAAGATTCATCCGGTATCTCTGCGTTTTTGCCTGGAATTGTCGGAAACGGAACGTGAGGATCTTAAGAAACAGATAGAGGCTACTGGGGTCCATTTAAGCGCACATAAGTTGCTTCCCTATGTATATCTGGCGGAAAATCTGGAAAACGTCAGCGAACTGCCCGGATTTGCCGAAGGAAAATTCACTGTACAGGATGCTTCTTCCGCCCTGGCGGTAAAAGCAGCAAAAATAAATCCCGGAGACTTTGTTATGGATCTGTGTGCTGCACCGGGAGGTAAGACGATCCTGGCGGCAGAATATACGAAAGAGACGGGACATGTGTTATCCCGCGATGTGTCAGAATATAAGACTGCTTTGATCCTTGAGAATCTGGAGCGTATGCACCGCACCAATGTGAAAGTGGAAGTGCATGATGCCACGGTTTATGACGCAGAGAGGGAAGCATCTGCGGATGTTGTGTTGATGGATGTCCCTTGTTCGGGCTTAGGTGTCATGGGCAAAAAGAGAGACATTAAATATCGTGTGACACCGGAAGGCCTTAAATCTATCCATGAACTGCAGAGGCAGATTGTGGAAGCCGGATGGCGGTATGTGAAGCCGGGTGGCGTGTTGTTGTACAGCACCTGCACGATCAACAGAGAAGAGAATCAGAACATGGCAGCATGGATCACGGAAAAGTTCCCGTTCGTTTTAGAGGAGGAGAGACAACTTCTGCCGGGAACGGATGAGACCGACGGATTCTACTTTGCAAGGCTGCGCAGAAGAACGTGAGATATAAGACATGGATAGTAAAAAAGATATCAAATCCCTGAATCTGGAGGAACTGAAGACCGAACTGGAGAGTATGGGAGAGAAAGCTTTCCGGGCAAAACAGATGTATGAGTGGATGCATGTGAAGTTAGCGAGAAGCTTTGACGAGATGACCAATCTCTCCGCAAAATTCAGGGAACAATGCAAGGAAAAGTATGAATATACCTGTGTAAAGCCTGTCAGAATACAGGAGTCGAAGATCGACGGAACGAAAAAGTTTTTATTTGAACTGTCTGACGGCAATGTGGTGGAAAGCGTGTGGATGCAGTACAAACACGGCAACAGTGTGTGCATTTCTTCCCAGGTGGGATGTCGGATGGGCTGCAGATTCTGTGCGTCCACCCTGGATGGACTGGAGCGGAACCTGACGCCTTCGGAGATGTTAGATCAGATCTATGCCATCACGAGACTGACGCAGGAACGGGTCTCCAATGTGGTAGTCATGGGAACCGGAGAACCCATGGACAATTATGATAATATTCTAAAGTTTCTGCATCTGCTGACGGATGAGAATGGATTAAACATCAGCCAGAGAAATGTCACGGTGTCCACCTGCGGAATCGTGCCGAGAATGCGACAGCTGGCAGATGAGAAGCTGCAGATTACCCTGGCATTGTCACTGCATGCAACCACAGATGAAAAAAGAAGAAAACTGATGCCCATTGCCAACAGGTATTCCATCAAAGAACTGATGGAAGTCTGCAGGTATTATTTTGAACAGACCGGGCGCCGGATCACTTTTGAATACAGTCTGGTAGGCGGTGTGAACGATACGGAAGAGGATGCCAAAGAGCTGATCGCTCTGGCAAAGCCTTTATGCTGTCATATTAACCTGATTCCGGTAAACCCGATTAAAGAGCGGGACTTCGTGCAGTCGGATACCGGGCATATTCAGGCGTTTAAAAATAAACTTGAAAGTAAGAAGATACATGTTACAATTAGAAGAGAGATGGGCCGGGATATTGACGGAGCCTGCGGACAGTTAAGGCGTCGTCATACACAGGAGATGCAGAACCCGGACGGACTCTCACAGGAGGAAAATTGACGTGCTCAAGACGTTTTCCATAACCGATATCGGAAGGAAAAGAAAAGTAAATCAGGACTATATCTATACCTCTGAGGAACCGGTGGGAAATCTGCCCAACGTGTTTATTGTAGCGGACGGTATGGGCGGACATAATGCGGGAGATTATGCATCCAAAGTGACAGTAGAGACCATGCTGGCTGAGATGCAGAGTTCTTTTGAAAAAAATCCCACGCTGATTTTCCGTAGAGCGATCGAGGAAGCCAATGAGGTGATCCGCAGGAGAGCCGGCGAAGACAAGAAGCTGGAAGGAATGGGAACGACGGTTGTGGTGGCATCCTGCATGGGCAGATTTTTACAGGTGGCCAATGTGGGTGATAGCAGACTTTATGTGGTGAATCGTGAGATACGGCAGATTACGAGGGATCATTCTCTTGTAGAGGAAATGATACGTATGGGCGGATTAGACCGTGCGGATGCAAGAAATCATCCTGACAAGAATATTATTACCAGAGCGGTAGGTGCGGAGGATCATGTAGAGCCGGACTTTTTTACCGTAGAACTCAGGGAAGGCGATACTGTCCTTATGTGTTCGGACGGACTGACGAATATGCTGGAAGATGAAGAGATCCGCATGATCATCAGTGGTGCAAGAGATCTTGTGGAGAAAGCAGAGCGTCTGGTAGAGGCAGCCAATGCAAACGGCGGCAGAGACAATATCAGTGTTATCCTTATTGAGCCGTGCGCATAAGACAGATAATACTCTTAGTTACTTAGGTTATATAAGAATGGAGAGCAATAATGATCAAAATAGGAATGATGATCGGCGATCGCTATGAGATTCTGGAGAAAATCGGAACCGGCGGTATGTCAGATGTCTATAAAGCAAAATGTCATAAGTTGAACCGATATGTGGCAATCAAGGTATTGAAGCAGGAATTCAGCGAGAATGCTAATTTTGTATCCAAATTCCGTATTGAGGCCCAGGCGGCAGCAGGACTGATGCATCCCAATATCGTAAATGTCTATGATGTAGGGGAAGAAAACGGAATCTACTATATTGTAATGGAACTGGTGGAGGGCATTACCCTCAAAAAGTACATTGAGAAAAAGGCCCGTCTGTCTTACAAGGAAGCAGTAAGCATTGCCATCCAGGTGAGTATGGGCATTGAGGCAGCACATAATAATCATATTATTCACCGGGATATCAAACCGCAGAATATCATTATTTCCAAAGACGGCAAAGTAAAAGTAACGGATTTCGGTATTGCCAAGGCAGCGACCAGCAATACGATTACTTCCAATGTAATGGGAAGTGTACACTATACGTCTCCGGAACAGGCCAGAGGCGGTTACAGTGATGAGAAGAGTGATATCTATTCACTGGGTATCACCATGTTCGAAATGCTTACGGGAAGAGTCCCCTTCAATGGGGAGACGACGGTAGCGATCGCCATCAAGCATATTCAGGAAGAAATGCCTTCTCCCAAGGAATTCGTGCCGGAGATCCCTTCCAGCGTTGCAAGTATTGTATTAAAGTGTTGTCAGAAATCACCGGACCGCAGATATCAGAACATGGCAGAACTGATTGCAGACCTGAAGCAGTCCCTGATCAATCCGGAGGAGGACTTTGTCGTGAACAAGGATCCGGATATGGAAGGCGGCACCCGGATGATCTCGGATGAAGATATGGCACAGATCAAGAGAAAAGTTCCGTATCAGAGTGGCCGGGAGTATGAAGAACAGGATCATGATGAGACGATGCGCCTACGTTCCGATACAGAAGCCATGTATGAGAATGATGAAGAGGCAGAGGGAGAGGATGATTATGATTACGATCCCAAGATGGAACGCGTGACAACGGTTCTGGCAATCGTTGCGGGAGTGGTGATCTGTATTATCCTGATCGTACTGGCGGTGAAGATCTTCGGCGGGAAAAAGAACGAAGGCAATAATCCTTCCGGCCCGATCATCACTACGGAGGAAACCAAAGAAGAGGCAGAGAAAGTCGCCATGCCGGATGTGAAGGGCATGAATGTGGATGATGCGAGAAATACACTGACCGGACTGGGAATTCTGACGGAAGTTGTATATGAGGAATCTGATTCCGTGGCAGAAGGTGTGGTGATCAGTACCGACGTCAGCGAGGGTGCCCAGATTGACAAGGGCAGCAAGGTAACACTTACGGCAAGCGCCGGAACCCAGGGCGTAGAAGTTCCGAATGTGGTGGGACTTACTTTTGACGAGGCGAATACACAGCTGGTAAGCAAGGGCTTTTTGGTCAATAAGACAGAGGATTATTCCGACACCATAGAAGCAGGACGCGTGATCGCCCAGACTCCCGCAGATGGAAATAAGGCGCCGAAAGGCAGTGTGATCACCGTTACCGTAAGCCTGGGAAAGGAAGATACGAAGATCCGCGTGCCGAACCTGATCGGACTGTCAGAGCAGGATGGTACGGTGGAAGCAATCGAGGCCGGACTGACAGTAGGCAGTGTGACCCATATTTACAGCGATGAAGTGGGAGAGGGCATGATCTGCTATCAGAGCTATTCCCATGGTTCCTATGTGGATCAGGGAACCTCCATTGATATTAAGGTGAGCCAGGGCGCACAGAAAGTAACCTATAAGTGCAATGTCAGCATTGTGGCACCGACGACTTCCGAGGCACCCCAGTATGTATCGGGAATGGAAGTCGGCATCACCCTGGTGGCGGATGACGGTACGGTACTGATGGATACGAAGGTTACCACCTTCCCGGTATCGACCAATATCAACGGCATCGCCTCCTCCGGCGGTACCCTCACCATGACCTACCAGGTGACATCGGCAAGCACCACAACAGAGGGGGATGTTGTCGTCCCCGGCACCACAGAGAACAAGACCTTTACCCGAAGAGTGGAATTCGTGAAGGAATAAGACAAAGGCAGGAACTATGAAGGGCAAGATTATAAAAGGAATTGCCGGATTCTATTATGTCCATGCAGGGGATGCTCTGCATAGTGCGGACGGAATCTATGAATGCAAGGCAAAAGGTGTCTTCCGTAAGGACCACAGGAAACCATTGGTCGGGGACGATGTGGAGATGGAAGTCATAGATGAAGCACAGAAAAAGGGAAATATCACAGAACTGCTTCCCAGGCACAGCGAACTGATCCGTCCGGCGGTTGCCAATGTGGATCAGGCACTGGTGATTTTTGCCATCTGTAAGCCACAGCCCAATTTTAACCTGCTGGATCGTTTCCTGATCATGATGCAGCAGCAGGATATTCCCTGCATCATCTGCTTTAACAAACAGGACATTGATGCAGAGGGGAAAAAAGAGGATTATTGTTCCATCTATGAACAGGCGGGATTTCAGACCATTACTGTCAGTGCCAGGGAAAAGGAAGGCATCGACAGATTAAAAGACCTACTTCGGGGCAAGACCACCACGGTGGCGGGACCCAGCGGTGTCGGCAAGTCTTCGCTGGTCAACTGTTTACAGTCGGGGATCGTGATGGAGACCGGTTCCATCAGTGAGAAGATCGAACGTGGAAAACATACCACCAGGCATTCCGAACTGATCTCCATTGCACCGGATACTTACATTCTGGATACTCCCGGGTTCAGCTCCCTGGGACTGTTTGGACTGGAAAAAGAGCAGCTGGCGGGATATTATCCCGAATTTGTTCCGTTTGAAAAATATTGCAGATTCGGAGGATGTTCTCATATCTCAGAACCGGTCTGCGGCGTGAAAGATGCCGTGGCGGAAGGGGAGATCTCGCGGACACGTTACGAGAATTATTGTCTGCTCTATGAGGAACTGAAAAGTCAGAGAAAATATTAATTATGAGTGAAGTGCAGAATCATCTTGGGGAAAAATTTAAAGAAACCATCGCCGAAGCCATGAAGACCGGAGATTTCCGGGCACTGAATACATTAGTAACCGATACGGTCACCGATGCTCTGCGGGAAGCGGATTTTCAGGCGAATCTATCCAGGGAAGCCACGGAAAAAAAGGTCTGGAATTCCCAGCGCAACTGGCAGGATAAAAAGCGGGAAGAAGAGAAGTCTAAAGAGCAGATCCAGACGGAGCGCGAAGAACGGGAAAGACAGCGGGAAGAACACCGCAGACAAAACGAAGAATGGCACAGACAGCGAATAGAACGGGAAAAACAATGGGAAGAGCAGCGTAAGGCACAGGCGGCACAGAACCGTGCCATAAATCAGGCAGGAGTCGGGGCAACCAGAAAGGCTACGGCTTCCGAGATGACTTCTTTGGTAAAAATGGAGAAAAAGGGAAGCGTGTCCGGAACTTTATGTACCGTGTTCGGCGGCATCGGACTAGGCTTTTCCGGGCTGGGACTTTTGGTACAGCTTCTTCTGGCCGCTTTTAGTGCAGCAAGTTTAAGTGCGGCGATCCTTCCGGGAGTACTTTCTTTGGTATTTTTGGAGATGATCGCCTATGGCAACGGACAGCGCAGGAGATTACAGCGTGCGGAGAAATATCTGGAGCTGTGCGGTACCAAGATGTACGGTGTGATCACGGAGATGGCGCGTTATACCGGCGAAAGCGTCCGCTATGTAAAAAAGGATCTGCGCAAAATGTTAAAAGCCGGAATGTTCCCTGAGGGGCATCTGGATGACAAAGAGACCTGTTTTATGTTAAATGATGTGATCTATCATCAATATCTGGAGACAGAAAAGGCTTATCTGGAACAGAAGAAATCAGAGGAGCAGGCAAAACAGATGCCGGACAAAGGAACAACACAGGACGCTGCACAGACGGAGAGAGAGAAGGAACTCCACAGTATGGTGGCAGAGGGGATGGAATGCATCAGACATCTTCGGGACCTGAACGACCGGATCGAAGAGGAGGCAATCTCCGAGAAGCTGTACCGTCTGGAGAATCTGTTAAAGGAGATCTTCGACAGAGTGCAGGAGCACCCGGAGCAGATGCATAGAATGCATAAATTAATGGATTATTATCTACCCACTACTTTAAAGCTGGTGGAGCAGTATGCGGAATTTGACGAGGTCAGTAGTCCCGGAGAGGACATTCTCGAGGCCAAGAAAGAAATCGGGAAGACACTGGACATGATCAATCAGGCATTTGTGACATTGTTAAACAATCTGTTTCAGGATGCCGCCTTTGACGCATCGGCGGATGCGCAGGTATTACAGGCCATGCTGGCAAAGGAAGGTCTGACGGAATCCGATTTTGTAATGGGAAAACAGTAAAATTTAAATGATGTAATAGTAAAAAATGGGGGTATCAATATGAATATGGATTTAGACGCAGCAACAAAAGAAGCACCGACTCTTACACTGGATCCTTTTGCGGAGGCAAAGGCAGAGATCGTGGAGAAGAAGCCGGAGGAGTTGGTGGAAGAGCAGGCGGTTCCCGAGATGGAACTGACACCGGAAGAGCAGAAACAGGTGGATGATTTTGCAGCACAGATCGACCTGACCAATACCCAGGCGGTGTTACAGTACGGAGCCGGAAGCCAGAAGAAGATCGCTGATTTCTCAGAGACGGCGCTTAGTAATGTCCGGACCAAGGATATGGGAGAAGTTGGAAATCTGTTAACCGACGTGGTGGCACAGTTAAAGGATTTCGACACCGAGGAAGATAAGGGATTTTTCGGACTGTTCAAAAAAAGCGGAGACAAGCTGAGCAATCTGAAAGCAAAGTACGATAAGGCGGAAGTCAATATCACAAAGATCTGTGATGCCATGGAGAGTCATCAGGTAGTGCTGTTAAAGGATGTGGCTGTGTTGGACAAGCTGTACCAGCTGAACCTGAATTACTTCAAGGAACTGTCCATGTACATCCTGGCAGGTAAAAAGAAGCTGGCGCAGGCAAAAAGTGTGGAGCTTCCGGAGCTTTTAGAGAAGGCACAGAAGAGTGGACTTCCGGAGGACACCCAGGCAGCGAAAGATTTCGCGGCAATGTGTGAGCGGTTTGAGAAGAAGATCTATGATCTGGAGCTGACCAGAGCCATTTCCCTGCAGATGGCACCCCAGATCCGTCTGATCCAGTCCAATGACATCGCCATGTCCGAGAAGATCCAGTCGACGTTAGTGAATACGATCCCTCTGTGGAAGAGTCAGATGGTCATTGCCATCGGCCTGGATCATGCTACCGATGCCGCCAAGGCACAGCGTGCCGTATCGGATATGACCAATGAACTGTTGAAGAAGAACGCGGAAGCACTGAAGGTGGCTTCTGTGGAGACAGCGAAGGAATCCGAGCGGGGAATTGTGGATATAGAGACACTTAAGAGTACCAATCAGACACTGATGACGACATTGGATGAGGTCATGAAGATCCAGGAAGAGGGACGTGCGAGAAGACAGAGCGCTGAGGAAGATTTACAGCGCATTGAGAATGAAATGAGAGATAAATTACTGGAGATGAGCCGGGCATCCCACACCTGAATTTTACATAATTTTAATCAGCTTCATCTTGACGAAACAGAAAAGGAAAATTACAATAAAATGCAGGAAGGTTAATTCACGGAAGGAGCAGAAAACAAATGAAAAAACTGGAAGAAATACTGAGAGATAAACCAATTAAAAATAAGCTGTCTTTTGTGTTCCGCATCATGGATATTTTATATGTGGTGCTGGCACTGGTGGCAGTGGGGGAATTGATACGGTCAAAAGGCTATATAGGAAGTATAATTGTTGTGGTTTTACTTGTTTTAGCTATCATATTTAATGCATCCATGTCGAAAATGCTTGCCAAAATGCTGATAGATCCGATCACGAACCTGGTAACTGCGTCTGAGAAGATCGCATCCGGTGATTTTGAGATCGGTGTACCTTATGAATCTGAGGATGAGCTGGGCAGACTTTCCGACAGCTTTGAGACCGCCGCAGCTATTTTGAAAAAGGTTGTATCAGATCTGCAGACTATTGTAGAGCAATTTTCCGATGGTAATTTTGATGTTCACAGCAGCTGCCCGGAGGCATATGTCGGACTGCTCCGAAATGTTTTGGATGAGCTGGATGAAATGGTAAATAAGGTCAGCGAGACCATGCACGGTATTCAGGATTCCTCCGAGCAGGTATCTGCGGGCAGCAATCAGCTGGCAGTCAGTGCACAGGATATAGCGGAGGGCGCTACCCATCAGGCAGCATCCGTAGAAGAACTGGTAGCTACCGTAGACGAAGTAACCAGTCAGGTACTGGAGAATACCAAGTCTACCGACATTGTACATGACAAGGCGAAAAAGGTAGGTATCGAGGCAGCCAACAGCCAGAAGAAGATGGATGAGCTGGTAGATGCCATGAAGAAGATCAACGCAACGACCCAGAACATTGAAAAGATCATCGCAGATATTGAGAATATCGCATCCCAGACCAATCTGCTGTCCTTAAATGCTTCCATCGAGGCAGCCCGTGCCGGAGAGGCAGGAAGAGGCTTTGCAGTCGTGGCAGATCAGATCAGACAGCTGGCAGAAGAGAGTGCTAATTCCGCAGTAGAGTCCAAGAAGCTGATTGAAGAGTCCATGAACGAGGTAGAGGTGGGTAATAAGGTCACCAAGGAGACCAATGATGCTATGCAGGAGGTTATGGCTGAGCTGGATCAGATCATCCAGGAGGTTGCCAATATCCGTACTGCGTCTGACAAACAGGCGGTTTCCGTTAAAAATATCAAAAAGGGTGTGGAAGACATCAATGATGTTATCCAGTCCAACTCTGCAGCGGCCGAAGAGACTTCCGCTACCAGCGAGGAGCTTTCCGCATCTGCTACTACTCTGAACGAGCTGTTAGAGCATTTCAAACTGCGCGGCTAAGAGATCAGTCAGCATCGGAAGGTGCGACGTAGAGAGAATATAATATCTTTGCAATTTTTTCATAAGATTCCTGACAATCGGATAAGATCCATTTTTTTAAAATGGCAAGAGTCCCCATTGTCAGGAATTCTTTTTGATAATTGAGTTCGATCTCGTCTTCGCTATGAAAGCGTTTTTGAAAAGATTCTTTGAACCGATCCGTCATCTGTCCGGATAAAAAATCAACAAACCGGTTTTCGTTTGCTTCAGAACGTAGATTTTTCTTCAAAATACTACGGTTTTCATAAAAAAACTGTAATTGCATCTGCAGTCCTTCTTTCAGATTCCAGGTTCCTCCATGCATAAAACAATCCAACAATTTCTGCATCTGCAGAGCATCCACTTTGGACTGCAGGGTATGGATATCCTGAAAATGACCGTAAAATGAAGTCCGGTGGATTCCGGCGGTCCGGCAGATATCACTGACAGTAATCTGATCCACTCTCTTGGAGGATGCCAGACGGTTGTAGGCATTTAAAATATTTTCTTCGGTAGTCATATATCTTTTATTATTCTCGGTATTCATTAACACTACACCTCTATAATATGTGACGGTTGTATATTTGATATATACTGATATATACTGGATATATCGAATTATATATTATTTCTACAGACATGACAAGTGACAGATTACACAGTACAACGGAGGATGGAGTAATGAGAGAGGACGTCACAACCGAATACGGAGCAGAGAGTAAGAATGAGAGAGTCCTGGAAACGGGATCCTATCTGCAACTGGTACTCAGGCTGGCACTGCCAGCCATGATCGTTATCATTGTTATGGTGCTTTATAATCTGGCGGATACATTCTTCATCGGACAGATGGGAAATCCGGAAAAAATAGCGGCAATCTCGGTGTGCATGCCGGTATTTACGGTATTGTCCGGGATTGGAACCTTGTTCGGAATCGGCGGAGGAACAGCGGTCTCCATTGCACTTGGGGAGAAGAACCGGCAGCAGATCGGAGAGATCACGGCATTTTGCTGTATGGGAACACTGCTCGTAGGAACTGTTTACGGTTTTTTAACGGGGCTGTTCGCAGAACCATTATGCAGGATCCTGGGCGCGGAGGAAAGCTTTCTTGCAGATGCGGAGAGATATCTTAAAATTTTTGCATTTTCGAGTCCGTTTGTTCTGTTCTCTACAGCCCATGGAAGCATTTTAAGATCCGATGGGGAAGCAGCTACGGCAATGCTTGCCAACCTGGGAGGAACCTTGCTTAATATCGTATTGGATGCACTGTTTATTCTCGGGCTGCATATGGACGTGGCAGGAGCAGCGGCGGCAACGGTGATCGGCAACGTATTTTCCGCAGTGCTGGTCTTACTGCTTCTGTTGAAAAAGAAACAGGTCTTTCTTCCGCATAGACAAAACCTTCATTTTCGCAGAGAGGTTGTTGTACCGGTATTGACATTGGGACTGCCCATGACATTCTCTACGATCCTGGGAAGCGTTTCCAATGCAGTGCAGAACCGTATGATGGTGGCGCATGATTCCGTTTTTCTGACAGCCCAGAGCGTAGCCGGCAAGCTGGGACTGATCATTACGATGCTGATCATGGGGTTCTGTATGGGATTGCAGCCAGCGGTTTCCTATAATTTCGGCAGTAAAAACTATAAAAGAATGTATGAGATTCTCCGGAAAACAGCGGCGTTTACGTTGACTGCCGGAACCCTGCTTGCACTTTGCGTTTATCTGAACAGAGCGAGACTGGTAGCTGCATTCATACAGGATGAGGGTGTGATCCGGTATGGACAGATTTTTGTACTGGCGAATATCTGTGTGGCACCGGTCTATGCTGTTTATCAGACGTTCCAGACATTTCTGCAGGCAACGGGAAAGGCAGATTATGCCATTATTGTCTCACTGTTAGACAAGGGACTGGTATTTCTTCCGGTGCTGGCTGTCATGAACAGACTCTACGGGGCTTATGGGATCGCCTTTTCCCATGCGGCCACAATGATTCTCTCTGTGATCATAGCAGGGGGACTGACGATGCTCTGGAGCCGTACCTTACGTTCCAGCAGTGCCTGACAGAAGCTCTTTTCTATATTCGGAAGGTGTCTGACCATAGATTTTGCGGAATACTTTGACGAAATAATTATTGTCGGAATAGCCTACGAAGCTGCTGATCTCCTGAATCTGATATTCAGAGGAGGAGAGAAGTTCCGCAGCTTTTTTACAACGTTCAATAGTAAGATACTGAGAGATCGTCATGCCGGTGACCTGCCGGAAATATTTGGACAGATAAGAGGGGGATACATGGACAATCTGTGAAAGCTCTTGCAGACGGATCTCCTCACCGAGATGCAGATAAAGATATTCCATGGTGTCGGAGATAAGCTTCGGGTAATTCTGCCCCTGCAGTTTATGTTCATGAACGGCCTTCGTCAGTTCCAGTACCATTTCGTGGATGTAATGGGCAGAGTCGTTCTGCGTGGTGGCAGCATCCATCATCTGGACATAGCGCTGGGTGATCTCATTGATAGTGATGATCGACAGACCTCCTTCCTCTGCTGCTTTTCTGGCAAGTACACGCAGAATGGTAAAACCGACCAGAGGGTTGATATAAGAAGCCGACTGGTAAAAACCGGAGGACAGCGCACTTTGCTCCATTTCATTGTGGGCAGATGCGATATTCTCAATGTCACCGGAAGCAATCATATGAAGAAAGCGGTGCTCCGCATCATACCGTTTATAGATTTCACTGTAATCACAGGGATCCCGCGGAGTGTCTGTCCTGTCAGTGTTCTCCATAGACTGTATGAAGCCGTTCAATCTGCGGAAGGTATAGGAAGAAATGGAAGGATCAAAGGATCTGGTCAGGGCAGTGATCACATTCTGGATCTGATTGGTATACACAAGCGGAAGAGAGGTGTAGTATAATTTTATGGACAGCACAAGCGAAGCAGGCAGCTGGTTCTCGACTAACAGCTGCTCGATCTGCTTATCCTGGTATTCATATTGGACATAGGGACCGATGAGATAAGTGTTCTCCTGAAATTGAAAAAACGTAATGCAGATACCCAGCTTATCCTGAATCTCATAAACAGTCGCAGGGGCGATGACAGGCAGCAGAAATCCGATGGCTTCTGCGGTGAACATAGGCTGCATAGAGGGAACCAGGCAATTTTTTTCTTCAAATGCCTTTAACTCACGGTTCGGATCAGTCAGACACATACTGGAAACCGATAGCAGATTAGAAAGCAGACGGATGAATAGTGAAGTATCCATAAAAACCTCCTGAAAATCAGATGATAGTAAAAATATATCATAAAGACAAAATAATTACTATATACAAATAATAAAATTGCTTTTTTACTGAAAACAAAGGGAATATGAGATAAAATAATGCTATTAGAAAAAATATATTTCTATCACATAGTTATTCTTCCTGCTATGATAAATATAAGAGATGTGCAATGGCGCGCATTGTAAGAGACTCAGGAGGGTATGAGAATGGAAGAAAAACTACAGTACAAGAAAGCGAAAACATGGCAGATCGCACTGGCTACCATGACCGGAGCCGGACAGATGGTCTTCTATATGCTGATGACGAGTGCAACCTATATCGGAAATGCCAACTTTGGAATTCTGGTAGCAGTCACAGGTGTAATTATTACAGCATCAAGAATTCTGGATGGAGTAACAGATCCGCTGATCGCGTATTTTCTGGAACGTTTTGACAGCAAGAGATTTGGCAAGGTACGGTTCTCCATCATGGTAGGCTGGGCACTGATGGCGCTGGCGACGACACTGATGTGTAACCTGGGACCGGCACTTTATCTGACAGGAATCGCCGGAATCATTTATTTTATTGTATGTTATGCAATCTATATTATTGGATATACATTTGTGTCTATTGCGGGAGCAATCAATGCAAATATCCTGACCAACGATCCGAAACAGAGACCGACTCTGGCAGTATGGAATACTACTTATTCTTATCTGACACCGATGATCATGTCCATGGTATCCATGGCAGTGATCCTTCCGAAATTTGATAATATTCAGGGAACCCCGTATTTTGGTACTTTAAATATTGTTGTAATTGTGATCTCACTGGTATTTTATATTCTGGCATGCATCGGCATCGCACCCTATGATGTACCGGAGAGCTTTGAGAGTATCGGAAGCGTAGAGCAGGAGGATGCAAAGCCAAGTCTCCAGGATATGAAGGCTCTGATCAAAGAGAACAAGGAACTTCAGAGATACATTGTATCGGCTTCTTCTGATAAGCTGGCGCAGACCATCGGATCTGCAGCTGTTGTATCCACAATGCTCTATGGCATTATGCTGGGAAGTATGGCAATGGCAACGATCCTGTCCGCAGTATCCATGCTGCCGTCTATCCTGTTTGCCGTTATTGGAGCAAAAATAGCGGGAAAACGCGGTAGCCGTCATGTCATGATCCAGTGGACATGGGCATGTATCGTGATCAATCTGCTCTATGCAGTGTTCCTGCTCTTCGCTCCGACGAGTCAGGTCGGCGGACTGATGAACGGAGAAGTGACAGGAATGGCAATTGCTCTTGCAACAGTGTTCATGGGACTGAACTTCGCCAACAGCTCTGTGAAAATGGTAGTATCCGTGGCAACGAACTCCCTGCGTATGGATATTGTGGACTATGAACTGGATCGTTCCGGCAGATACCTGCCTGCGACCGTATCTGCTACCTACAGTTTCATCGACAAAGTGATCTCTGCATTCGGAGCGACGATCGCAACTGCCTTTATCGGCATCATCGGTTATACGACCACGACACCCCAGCAGGGAGATCCACTGACCACCGGTGTCAAGCTGATCACGATCCTTTTGATGATCGGATTCCCCATCATCGGCTGGGTATGCACGCTTTGTGCAATGGATAACAGTGAACTGACCAGAGAGAAAATGGTAGAGGTACAGAAGAGTATTGCAGAGAAAAAAGCAGCGATTATTGAAAGCGGAGAGGCAAAATAATGAGAGTGACAACATCTTTTAATGATAACTGGACATTTGAAAAAGAAGGAAACAAAACGCAGGTGGCACTTCCACACACCTGGAATGCCATAGACGGGCAGACGGGACCTGCGATGTATTATCGTGGGGTGTGCAGCTACGAAAAAAAATTTAATACGCCAAAGCTACAGGCAGGACAGCAGTGCTATCTGGAGTTTAGGGGCGTGAATTCCTCCTGTGAAGTGATGCTGAACGGAGAAAAGGCTGCAGCACATGATGGCGGCTATTCTACCTTCCGCGTTAACATCACTGAGCTGTTAAAAGAGGAGAATGAACTTAAGGTTCTGGTGGATAACGGAGAAAATGACAGAGTATATCCCCAAAAAGCAGACTTTACCTTTTACGGTGGAATTTACCGTAACGTAAATCTGATCGTGACGGAGGAGAGCCATTTTGATCTGGACTATTACGGAGGATGCGGAGTATATGTAACTCCCGAAATACAGGGCGAAGATGCCGTGATCGAAGTGGTGACCTATTCTGTGGGAAATGCGGACGAGGTACAGATTGTGATCGACGGTGTGGGAGAGACATTCCTTACTGTGACAGAGGAAGACGGACGCAGAGTCGGAAGAGGCAGGATACAGATTGTAAAAGCCCACCGCTGGCAGGGACGAAAGGATCCTTATCTATATCATCTGACAGCAAATCTGCTTCAGAATGATACTGTTTTGGACAGTGTGGATACGAAATTCGGCGTGCGGGAATATGCATTTGATCCGGAAAAGGGATTTTTCTTAAACGGAGTAAGCTATCCGTTACACGGAGTGTCCAGACACCAGGACCGCGCAGGAGTTGGCAATGCGCTGACGAAGGAGATGCACGAGGGGGATGTGGAGCTGATCCTGTCCATGGGAGCCAATTCCATCCGCTGTGCACATTATCAGCACGATCAGTATTTTTATGATCTGTGCGATGAAAAAGGAATCGTTGTATGGGCGGAGATTCCCTATATTACCGTGCATATGCCGGGCGGCAGAGCAAATACTTTAAGTCAGATGAGAGAGCTGATCGTCCAGAACTACAATCATGCTTCGATTATCTGTTGGGCATTGTCCAATGAGATTACCCTGCAAGGTGTGACGGAGGATCTGCTGGAGAACCATAAATTATTGAATGACCTCGTACACCGCATGGATCCTCACAGAGTGTCTGCCATGGCAAATCTCTTCCTGCTGGAGACAGATTCTGCGATGGTATCGCTTCCCGATATCTGCGGATACAATCTGTACTATGGATGGTACGTGGGTGAAATGGAAGACAATGACCAGTGGTTTGATACCTTCCATAAGGAGCACCCTGGGATCCGGATCGGTCTGACCGAATATGGAGCGGATTCTGTGATAAGTTTACAGTCGCCGAAGCCGGAAAAGGGAGATTACACCGAAGAATATCAGGCGCTTTATCACGAACACATGCTGGAGATGTTCAGTACACGCCCATATATCTGGGGAACCTACTGCTGGAATATGTTTGAATTCGCAGCAGCTGGCAGAGATGAGGCAGGAGATCCCGGCAAAAACCACAAGGGACTGATTACCTTTGACCGTCGTCAGAAAAAGGATGCCTACTATATTTACAAGGCATGGTGGTCGGAAGACCCTTTCGTACATCTGTGCGGCAGCCGCTATCATGACCGTGTGGAAGAAGAGACAGAAATCAAGGTCTATTCCAACCAGCCTTCCGTGACACTCTGGATGGATGGAGAAATGGTGGGAACAAAAGAAGGTTCTCATATTTTCACCTGGAAAGTAAAAATCACAGGAACGCACAACATTAAGGTGACGAGCGGTGAACTTTCCGATGAGATGGAAATTGCAAAGTGCGACACCCCGAATCCGGCATATTTTGTCTCTGCGGAAAAGGTACGCAACTGGTTCGACGAACCGCAGGAAGAGGAGAAAGCGGGCGATGAGTTTTTCTCACTGGACGATACCTTAGGAGCAATCTCGGCAAATCCGGAAGGAAAGGCACTTATGGATCATATGATGGCAGCCATGACGGCAAAGACTGCCGGTGGTATGGGAAAAGGTGTAAAAATACCGAAGGCTATGATGACAATTGTCGCCAGACAACCGATGCGGAAACTGTTAAAGCAGGCAGGTATCGCCGAGGACAGTGAGCAGGCAGTGCAGCTTGCTGCAGCTCTTGGCAGAATCAGAAAGAAGAGGTAATATTACAAATGGCTAAGTTTGAAAAAGATTTTCTGCTGGGAGCGTCCACCGCTGCCCATCAGGTAGAAGGCAATAATATACATTCCGATTACTGGCTCATGGAACATATGGAGTATTCCCAGTTCGTAGAGCCCTCCGGGGATGCTGTGGATCATTACCACCGCTATGAGGAGGATATCCGCATGCTGGCAGAAGCGGGACTGAATGCCTACCGGTTCTCCATAGAATGGGCGAGAATAGAACCGGAGCAGGGGAAGTTTGATGCCAACGAGATCGAACATTATCGTAAGGTGATCGCATGCTGCAGAAAGTACGGCGTGGAACCCATCGTAACGCTGCATCATTTCACCTCCCCGGCATGGCTGATCCGGATGGGCGGCTGGGATAACGAAGAAGTAATTCCTCTTTTTGCCGCATATGCAAAGTATGTGACAGAGCAGTTAGGCGGAGAACTTAACTATATCTGTACGATCAATGAAGCCAATATGCGCCTGCAGATCCATGCACTGATGGAACGGTTCAAAAAGCAGATGATGGCGAAGATGGCTGCAGCAAAGAGCCTGGAAGCAGAGAAGAAACCTGAAGGTATGGAAGGGCAGGTACAGGTGGGACTGAATCTGAATGATCCCATGGAACGCATGAAATTAAATGCCATGGAAAATGTCAAAGTATTCGGAGACCCCCAGCCTCATACTTTTGTATCCGCAGCAGGTGAGAATGGTGATGAAATCGTCTGCAGGGCGCACAAGGCCGCAAAAGCTGCGATCAAGACAGTAAGACCAAAGATCAAAGTCGGTATTACGCTGTCTCTGCACGATATGCAGTGGATCGAAGGCGGCGAAGAAAAGGCGCAGAAGGAGTGGGAAGAAGAATTCACCCATTATATTCCTTATATTTTGGAGGATGACTTCCTCGGACTGCAGAACTATACCAGAACTACTTACGGACCGGACGGCATTGTTCCGGTTCCAGCGGGAACCCCTATGACCCAAATGGATTATGAGAACTATCCGGAAGCACTGGAGCACTGCATCCGCAGAGTTCATGAAGAACTGCCAGAGGTTCCGATCCTGGTTACCGAGAACGGTATTGCCACAGGCGATGATGCACAGCGGTGTACATTTATCGAGCAGGCGCTGGCAGGAATCGAGAGATGCATCGCAGATAGCATTCCCGTGATCGGATATTGCCATTGGTCACTGATCGATAACTTTGAGTGGCAGAAGGGATATGCCCTGACCTTTGGATTATGTGCGGTGGATCGCACGACACAGGAGCGATTCCCGAAAAAGAGCCTGAAGCTTTTGGGCAGCTACAGATAGGACAGAGAGCAGCCGGATCTCATAGGTAAGGCAGTTACCACAGAATGGAGAAGAACATGAAGACAGCAGTACAACAGATTATGCTAGGATCCGTTACAGGAACTAAAAAGGAGGCGCAAGCCACCCTGCAGGCGATCAAAGAGACCGGATATGACGGAATTGAACTGAACGGATTTATGATCCGCCCGACACCGTTTCTGGTCCGGATGCTGACCAAAGCAGCTGGGATGCCCACCGGAAAAGGTGGTAAACTGGACTGGAAAAACCTGGTGGAAGAGGCCGGGCTGTCCGTAGTCTCCGTACACGAGGATCTGGGTACCATAGAGAGGGATATCGATGCGGTCATTGCCGAAGCAAGGAATTTCGGTACAGATAAGATCGTGATCACCGGAATGTACCGTTTTGATTATTCCGATACAGAAGCGGTAAGCGGACTGTGCAGGAGACTGAACAGTGCCGGAGAAAAGCTGGCGGATGCCGGAATCTCGTTGCTTTATCACAACCATAACGTAGAGTTTCAGAACTATTATACGAAATGTGTTTATGGGCATATTGTGGAAGAGACGAAAGCGGATTTTGTTGGATTTGAACTGGATTCCTATTGGATCGCTGATGCGGGAGTGGATCCGCTGACTGTGATGCAGATGCTGGGAGACAGGATGAAATTATATCATATAACGGACAGAGGCAGCAGGCAGCAGGGAGCATCCATGACTCCGATCCTGAAACAGGACTGTGTGGAACTGGGATATGGAAATATGAACCTTGGGGCATACATAGAGCAGGCAAAGTCAGCAGCTGTGGATGCCATTGTTTTGGAAAGTCATAAGAACTGGATTGACAAGGATCCGGTCAGATCCTTGACCGTGTCATCGGAATTCCTTAATAAAAATGTGAGGTGAGCAATCAAATGAGAGCCATTCGTATCAAAACGGAACATTTATATAATCCCCTGGGAATCGATATAGCGCATCCTCGGATCGAGTGGAATTGTGAAGGCGGCAGCAGACAGACGGCTTATGAGATCACTGCCAGAACAGACGGGAAAATTGTCTGGGAGACCGGAAAGGTAAGCTCCGGTGAGATGAGCGTGAGATATGGTGCAAAACTGCACAGCCGCCAGTGTGTGGAGCTTACCATTACACTTTATGACGAGAACGGAATTGGCAAAGAACCTGCAACAGCCTGGTTTGAAATGGGATTTCTCGAAAAAGAATGCTGGCAGGCGAAATGGATCAATGTGGAAGAACAGAATCTGACACAGGTCAACACCAGACCGGTATCTTATGCGCGCCGGAGATTTAACGTAGATGGAACCGGGCAAGGCAGACTCTACATCACAGCACATGGCATCTATGTGGCATATCTGAACGGCAGGAGAGTCGGAGATGCAGTTCTGGCACCGGGTACCTCGGAATATACGAAGCGCCTGGAATATCAGACTTTAGATGTGACAGAATACCTGCAGGAGGGTGAGAATGAACTCCTGGTATGTCTGGGAGACGGCTGGTATCGCGGTAAGAGCGGAATGAACAATACCGGAGGAAATCTTTTTGGCGATGATCTGTCACTCCTGGCGCAGCTGGAGGTGGACGGCAGGGTTGTCTGTCTTACGGATGAGAACTGGGAAGCTTCTAATGAAGGGGCAATCCGTGCCAACGGACTGGACTTCGGCGAACGCGTGGATGCCACGGTGGGAGACGGACGGTTTCCAACAGAAGGATATCACAAAATCAGAACGGAAGACTTCGGATATGACACGCTGGTGTGCAGTAATAATGTTCCCATTAGAGAACATGAGAGTTTTCAGGGAAAATTGTTTATAACTCCGGCGGGAGAAAAAGTCATCGACTTCGGACAGAATATGGCAGGATATGTATCCTTTGAAACAGATGCGAAAGCGGGACAGAAGATCCGGCTGGTGCATGGAGAGACACTGGATGAGAGGGGAAATTTCACGATCGCCAATTTCCAACATGAAAGTATGGCGCCGGAGAAAATGATCTATCAGGAGATCGACTATGTATGCCATGAGGGACATAATATTTATTGTCCGCAGTTTGCCATCTTCGGATTCCAGTACATGCTGGTGGAGAGCGATATTCCCGTAGAGCAGATTCACTTTACCGCACATGCCGTATATTCGGATATGGAGCAGACCGGATTCTTCACCTGTGGTAATGCGGATGTGAATCAGCTGGTGAGCAACTCCATCTGGTCCATGAAAGGAAATTTTGCGGATATTCCCACAGACTGCCCTACCAGAGAAAGACAGGGCTGGACCGGGGATGCGGGAGCGTTCGTGGAAACGGGAGTCTATCTGATGGACTGCTATCCGGTATTGCGCAAATGGCTGAACGAGGTGCGGCTGGAACAGCTTCCGAATGGAAAAGTCCCCGGTGTGGCACCGAAGAACGAAGTGCCGGGAGCCTTTAAAAAGATGTCGGACGGATCTGCCGGATGGGCGGATGCCATCGGCATTGTACCGAATGCACTGGCGAAGACATACAACTGCACGGATATTCTGGAAGAGAATTACGATGCCCTGAAACGCTGGGTGGATTTTTCCGCAAAACGGGCGAAGAAGAGTCGGCTGAAAGCCAAGTTCAAATGGGACAAAAATAAAAAATATATTGTAGATACCGGATTCCACTGGGGAGAATGGCTGGAGCCGGGCGTTGATACGAAGACCGTACTGACGGAGACCATCATGAAAGGTGCACCGGAGGTACCGACGGCATATTTTGCCTACAGTGCGGAAAGCCTGGCGGAAGATGCCAGACTTCTCGGAAGAACAGAAGATGCCGGGAAATATCAGAGTCTGTCCGAGAAAATTAAGACTGCCTACCGGGCAAAATTCCTGCCGGAGGGAAGGATCACTTCAGATCGTCAGGCAGCCTATGTGCGGCCCATTGCCCTGGATGTTATCACGGAAGAGGAAAAGAAAACGGCAGCGCAGACACTGAATGAAATGGTCATTGCCAATGGGTATCATCTGAATACCGGATTCCTCTCTACCCCGTATCTGTGCCATGTGCTGACAGAATACGGCTATACAGATACAGCTTACCGGCTGCTATTGCAGGATACGGCACCGGGCTGGCTATATGCGGTGAAAAAGGGAGCAACAACGATCTGGGAGACCTGGGACGGTAAACAGGAAGACGGAACCGTGCACGATTCCCTGAATCATTATTCCTATGGAGCAATTACCGGATGGCTGTTCCGGGATGTGGCAGGTATCCGGCTGAACTTTGGCAGGATCGAGATTGCACCGCATCCTTCGGAGAAAATCGGACATGCGGAAGCAACGTATCTGTCACCATTTGGTGAAATCCGTTCCAACTGGTATTACCGGGATCATAAAATCTGCTATGATATTACAATTCCGTACAACTGTACCGCAACTATACGGCTTCCCGGCTGCAAAGCAGAAGAATGCCGCGGCACGATCCACAGAGAGGTGCTTGACGGGGCGGAAAGTACCACGTAAAATAAAACAAATGGTATGAAACAGAGGCCATTGCTGCAAAAACAGCAATGGCTTTTTTAAGAGCTGGGAGACGAATGGAATGAAAAAGCTGGTGCTATTCTGGATCTGTATTGTAGGACTGAGCATGACAGGATGCCGGGCAGGACAACAGGAAATAGAAAGAAACAATGCTGCAGAGAGTACGGTAGGGCAGCAGCCGGAAGAAGCAACAGAGGCAGAACTACAGTCACGGGAACAGATTATGGAAGAATCCGTTGGATACACCAACTTGCAGCAGATCACCCTGGATTCCACATGGGAATATGCAGATCATTCTAAAATAAATACCGGAGCCGCAGTACTCTACAGGGCACCGGAGGAATCTGGACGAAAAGGTATCGTCATCGGTGTCAATGCAGGACATGGTACTGTGGGAGGGAGTAAAGTAAAGACTCTGTGTCATCCGGACGGCTCGGCGAAAGTCACCGGAGGCAGTACGGCGGCGGGAGCAATGGAAGCTGCAGCAGTTTCCGGAGGCATGACGTTTCAGGACGGCACACCGGAGCGGGAGGTGACATTACGTATGGCACAGATCCTGCGGGATAAGCTGTTATCCTCCGGTTATGATGTGCTGATGCTACGGGACAGTGAGGATGTGCAGTTAGACAATGTGGCGCGGACTGTGATCTGCAACAATGTCGCGGACTGCCATATTGCGCTGCACTGGGACAGCGGTGACGGCAAAAATTACGACAAGGGATGCTTCTATATCTCGGTGCCGGAAGCGCTGAAAAACATGGAGCCGGTGGCATCGCACTGGCAGCAGCACGATACCCTGGGAACGGATCTGGTGGAAGGACTGCGGGAGCAGGGAGCCACAATTTATGGGAAAGGACATATGGGTATTGACCTGACCCAGACATCCTACAGCACGATCCCTTCTGTGGATATGGAACTGGGAAATGCGTATTCGGACCACAGCGATGTGATATTGGAACAATTAGCCACAGGGCTTCTCACCGGAATCAATACTTACTTTGAACAGTAAGGACTTTGCAAAGAGTGTGAGGTATGCTATAATACTATTTCGGATTCGTTTGTCTCTGTACGGAGACGGATGGACTTATGAGTGAAATAAAGAATAGAAAATACAAGAAAGGCAGACCCTGTCGTTAGGTCTGAACGGTAAATAAATCATGAAGCTGGGTATCGTAGGTCTTCCCAACGTGGGAAAGAGTACACTTTTCAATTCCCTGACCAAGGCGGGAGCGGAATCCGCTAACTATCCTTTCTGTACCATCGACCCCAATGTGGGCGTGGTAACAGTTCCGGATGACAGATTAAAAGCGCTGGGAGAGATGTATCATTCCAAGAAAGTGACCCCTGCTGTGATTGAATTTGTAGATATCGCAGGCCTGGTAAAGGGTGCTTCCAAGGGTGAGGGACTGGGGAACCAGTTCTTAAGCAATATCCGTGAGGTGGATGCCATTGTCCATGTGGTAAGATGCTTCGAGGATCCCAATGTCATCCATGTGGACGGTAGTGTCAATCCTTTGCGGGATATCGAGACCATTAACTTAGAGTTGATCTTCGCAGATCTGGAAGTACTGGAGAGAAGACTGTCCAAGGTAGTCAAGGCTGCCAGAATGGACAAGACTTATGCCAAGGAGCTGGCACTCTTAGAGCGTATCAAGGAGCATCTGGAGAGCGGCAAGATGGCGAAGAGCCTGGAAGTTACCGATGAGGACGAGCTGTCTCTGTTGAAGGAATACAATCTGCTGACCTACAAACCAGTGATCTATGCAGCCAATGTATCCGAGGATGATCTGGCAGATGACGGTGCCTCCAATGAGATGGTAGCGAAGGTCAGAGAGTTTGCAGCAAGTGAGAACAGCGAAGTATTCGTCATCTGCGCACAGATTGAGGAAGAGATCTCTGAACTGGATGATGATGAGAAGGCAATGTTCCTGGATGATCTGGGACTGAAGGAATCCGGTCTGGAGAAGCTGATCAAGGCAAGCTATCATATCTTAGGTCTGATGAGCTTTTTGACTGCAGGAGAGGATGAGACCAGAGCATGGACCATCAAGATCGGTACCAAGGCGCCTCAGGCAGCCGGTAAGATTCACTCCGATTTCGAGAGAGGCTTCATCAAGGCGGAAGTTGTAAATTACAAGGACCTTTTAGAGCAGGGATCTCTGGCAGCTGCACGTGAGAAAGGTCTGGTCGGCATGGAAGGCAAGGACTATGTCGTACAGGACGGTGATGTGATCCTGTTCAGATTTAACGTCTGATATGCCGGATTCGAGGGCGCAAAGCGCGAAGAAGCCGGTTAATACTAAGAAAGGATATAAATATTATGATGAATGCAGGAGATATAGCATTTCCCCATTTAGGCATTTACCTGGAAAATGTTCCCAGAAGCTTTACCGTATTCGGTTTCGAGATCGCTTTTTACGGTCTGATCATCGGTATCGGTGTACTGGCGGGAATTCTGATGGCAGTGCACCAGGCAAAGGTGAGCGGAGAGAATCCGGATACTATTTGGGACTTCGCTATTTATGCCGTGATCTTTTCCGTGATCGGTGCCAGAATCTATTATGTGATCTTTGCCTGGGACTATTACAAGGATAATCTGCTCAGCATCTTCAATACCCGTAACGGTGGTATGGCGATCTACGGCGGTGTGATCGGAGCTTTTCTGACATTGTTTTTATATTGTAAGATCAAAAAGATCAATCCTTTCCGTCTGGGAGATCTGTGTGTACCGGGATTGATCTTAGGACAGGCCATCGGGCGTTGGGGCAATTTCATGAACCGTGAAGTGTTCGGAGAATATACGGATAATTTCCTGGCAATGCGGCTTCCCATCGAAGCGGTGCGCAGCCGGGATATTTCCGAGAATGTGGCAGCACATATTGTGGAAGGTACCAATTACATTCAGGTACATCCCACATTCCTTTACGAGAGTCTGTGGAATCTGATGATTCTGCTCATTATGCTGGTATACCGCAAGCACAAAAAGTTCGAGGGCGAGATCTGTCTGTTGTACTTCGGAGGCTATGGTCTTGGCAGATTCTGGATCGAAGGTATCCGGACAGATACCCTGTTTATTCCCGGAACGACCCTCGCTGTATCGCAGGTATTATCTCTGTGCATGGTGATCTTCGCGGTGGTGACGGACATTGTGGTACGTATGCACCTGAAAAAACAGCCGAAAGTGGAAAAAAATTAAAAATTTTTAAAAATTTATTAAGAATATCGAAATAAGAGCAAATACATAGATGTTGTGTTTGCTCTTATTTTTTTACCACATATAGTGGAAAAGAGCGCTCTTGTCGTAGGACAGGGCGCTTTTTTGGATTCCGCCGTCGAAAAAAGCTACTTGATTTCTCTTGTAAAATCCCTTAATTTAGTATAAAATCATAATAAAAGTGGGAGAAAGTGGAGGCAAGTGCCACAAAGTGGTAGATTTTTGAAAAAATGACCTCCTTTTTCGTGGCAGTCCCCTTTTGGATGAATGGTGGTGAGTGCGATGTTTATGAGCGAGTACAACCATACGTTAGATACGAAAGGCAGGTTGATCATTCCGGCGAAATTCCGAGAGACTTTGGGCGAGGAATTTGTGATTTCCAAGGGAATGGACGGCTGCTTATTTGTGTATGCGGGCGATGACTGGAACGCTTTTGAACAGAAGCTGACCTCATTACCTCTGATCAATAAGGAAGCAAGACAATTTGCCCGTTTCTTCTTAGCCGGTGCGGCTACGGTGGAAGTGGACAAGCAGGGAAGAATCCTGTTACCGGCACACTTGCGAGAATTCGCCGGACTGGAAAAAGATGTGGTGTTAGTCGGAGTCGGCAGCCGCGTGGAGATCTGGAGCAAGGATAAGTGGGAGGCCATGAATTCCGATGCGGATATGGATGAGATCACCGGTGCCATGGAAGGACTGGGACTGACCATTTAAAAGAAGCAGGAAAGGATGACCGTCGTGGAATTTAATCATTATTCTGTGATGTTGCATGAGACCATCGAACAACTGAATATCAGACCGGACGGCATCTATGTGGACGGAACCTTAGGAGGCGGCGGACATGCATATGAAGTGTGCAGCCGCTTACAGAACGGACATTTCTACGGGATCGATCAGGATGACGCGGCGATCGCGGCGGCATCGGAGAGATTACGATGCTTTGGAGATAAAGTGACCGTGATCCGCAACAATTACGTGAATGCGGTGGAGGCACTCAGAGAATATGGAGTCACCGGTGTGGACGGCATCGTGCTGGATCTGGGAGTCTCTTCCTACCAGTTAGATACCGAGGACAGAGGGTTTTCTTACCGATTTGATGCACCGCTTGACATGCGGATGGATCGCAGACAGACCCTGACGGCGAGAGACATTGTGAACAACTATTCCGAGATGGAGCTGTATCACATCATCCGGGATTACGGCGAAGATCCGTTTGCGAAAAACATTGCGAAACATATTGTAAAAAACAGGACGGACAAGCCCATTGAGACTACCTTTGAATTAAACGAGATCATCAAAGCTGCAGTTCCGGCGAAGATGCGGCAGAACGGACATCCCTCCAAGCAGACATTCCAGGCGATCCGCATTGAGTGCAATCAGGAACTGGAAGTACTGAAAAAGGCACTGGACGAATTGATCGATCTGTTGCATCCCGGTGGGAGGTTCTGCATCATCACCTTCCATTCTCTGGAAGACCGGATCGTGAAAAATGCGTTCCGCAGGAATGAAAATCCCTGTACCTGTCCTCCGGAATTTCCGGTGTGTGTATGCGGTAAGGTCTCCAAGGGAAAGGTGATCACCAGAAAACCGATTCTGCCCGGTGCGGAAGAACTGGAAGTAAACAGCAGATCCAAGAGCGCGAAGTTACGCGTGTTTGAAAAGAAATAAAGAATTTTAAATATTTCATCAGTGAAAGTGGGAATAAAGTATGGCACAGAGAAGAAGTAATACCCCATACATATATGATAATACAGCGAGAGACTTACAGATCCGCAGGCAGATGGAAGAGCCCCGGAGACAGCTGTCTCACGAGACGAGAAAAAACAGAGAAAAAGCAAGACATATGAGCATCGGCTATGTGACTTTTCTGATGGTGGCACTGGTGGCATGTGCATTTTTTTTGGTGAACTATATTCAGATGCAGTCAGAACTGACTGCCAGGATCACGGAAGTATCCAGAATGGAGAGCGAGTTGAACTCTCTGAAGCTGGCAAATGATGAAGAATACAGTCGCATTACCAGTAATATCAACCTGGAAGAGATCAAGAGGATTGCCATCGGCGAACTGGGAATGACCTATGCAACCGAGGGACAGGTAATCCCTTATGAGAGCGACAGCAATGACTATATGCGTCAGGCTGATAACAGTCAGAACTAAGCCCGGGAGGCCCGAAGTGTGAAAGAACAGAAACCTAAAAAATTTTCCGTAAAAATGCAGAAAAAGCTCCTGTGTCTTTATGCACTGATCATTTTGGCATTTATTCTTTTATCGGTGCGTCTTACATGGATCGTGAAAGCAGATGGTGCAGCTTACGAGAAACAGGTGCTGTCTCAGCAGAAATATGATTCCATAACATTACCTTTCCGGCGCGGCGATATTGTGGACGCCAAAGGAACCAAGCTGGCGGTCAGCGAGAAAGTATATAATCTGGTCATCGATGCCAGGGTAATGCTGGATCGGGAGGATTATCTGGAACCCACCATGGAAGCATTGGGTGCAAATTTTCCGGATCTGGACATGACGGCAGTGCGGCAGTATGTAACGTCTCACCCCGAATCTTCCTGGTATGTGCCTCTTCGGAGGATGACTTATGACCAGATCAGCGGATTCCAGGCGGCAGCACTGGAGAACAGCAAGATCCGTGGTGTCTGGTTTGAAGAGGAATATAAGAGAGTCTATCCCAACGGTTCTCTGGCGGCAGATGTGATCGGATTTTCCAGAGCGGACAATGAAGGACAGTACGGTCTGGAAGAGTATTACAATGATGTTCTGAACGGAACCACCGGAAGAGAGTACGGCTATCTGAATGACGATGCCAACCTGGAGCGTACGATCAAGCCGGCAGTGGACGGTAACACGATACACAGTACCATTGATGCCAATATTCAGGGCATTGTAGAGAAATACTTAAAGCAGTTTAACGAGGAGCATAAGGATGCGGTACATCCCGGTAACGGTGCGGAAAATGTGGGCTGCATCATCATGGAAGTCAATACCGGCAATATTTTGGCCATGGCCAGCTATCCTACCTATGACCTGAACGATACCAGGAATACGGACGCCCTTTTGGGATCCCGTAAGATCGAGATGGTGACCAATGCCAACGGTTACCAGGTACTGACGAAGACAGATACCTATTTTGCCCAGGAAGATATCGATGCCCTGACAGATGAGCAGCTATTGGATAATCTGAACTACCTGTGGAAGAACTACTGTATCTCCACCACTTACGAGCCGGGATCCACGGCGAAGCCTTTTACCGTGGCAGCAGCATTGGAGAGCGGTGCCATCACCGGCAACGAGCACTATCAGTGTAACGGATCTCTGGAAGTCGGCGGACATACGATCAAATGCCACAGCTACCGTTCCGGCGGTGAAGGTGATGTATCGGTACAGGATTCCATTGCCTGGTCCTGCAATGTAGCGTTAATGAAGATTGCTGCCACCATGGGCAAAGAGGAATTTGCCAAATTCCAGCAGACCTTTAACTTTGGATTAAAGACCAACGTGGATCTGGCAGGAGAGGCGAGAACTGCAAGCCTGCTGTTCCCGGTGGACCAGATGGGAAGCGCTGATCTGGCGACCAACAGCTTTGGACAGAATTTTAATGTGACCATGATCCAGATGATCACCGGTTTCTGCTCTCTGATCAACGGCGGTTACTATTATGAGCCTCATATGGTGGATAAGATCACCAATGCAAGCGGAGCAACGGTGGAGAACATTGAACCGAGAGTGTTACGACAGACCATCTCCGAGAGCACTTCGGCGAAGATCAGGCAGTACTGCCGTGCTACCGTTATGGAAGAGGGTGGTGACCGCAGAACCGGTAGAACCGCAAGACCTGCAGGTTATGCCATCGGCGGCAAGACCGGTACCGCAGAGACTATTCCCCGTAAAAACGGTGAGTATGTTGTATCCTTTATGGGATATGCACCGGCGGATGATCCCCAGATCGCCATTTATGTAGTCGTGGACCGTGCCAATGCATCCCCTCAGGATGATGCAAAGTTTGCAACCGGTATTGTACGAAATGTTCTGACGGAAGTGCTGCCTTATCTGAATATCTTCATGACGGAGGAACTGTCTGAAAAGGAGATTCAGGAACTGGCGGAGAAACAGATCGAGATTACGAATCAGTATACCCAGACTCCCGAGAACGGAGATGACCAGAGCACCGGAGACAATCAGACCGGAGACGATCAGACCGGAGATGATCAGTCCGGAGATTCCCAGAGTGGTGACGGAACCGGTGACGATACGACGACGGTTACGGAGGACTGGAGAAATTATCCCAAAGATCCCGCTACCGGTTATCTGGTAAGTCCGATCGACGGCGGTCTGATCGATCCCATTACGGGAGCGGATGTCGGCGGGGACGATACCATGGGTGACAGTCCCATTAACAATAATCTGCTGAATCAGCAGAATGAATAAACAAAACATACGAATAGCCTCACAGCAGGAGCAATAAAATGTAAAAAGCTCTTGTTGTGAGGTTTTTTTATGGCGGATCAGCAAAATCGTTTTTTTCATCGCAAAAAGATCATGACCATTTTTTTCATATGTGCACTGGTGCTTATCGGATTGTTTATGAGACTTTTGTATCTGATGGTGTGGAGGGCGGATTATTATGAGGAAGCGGCGACGAGACTGCATGAGAGAGAACGCAGCATAAAGGCGGCAAGAGGACGTATTTTGGACAGGAACGGAGTGGTACTGGCGGATAACAAGACGGTCTGTACCGTATCGGTGATTCATAATCAGATCACAGAACCGGAAAAGGTGATAGCCATGCTGGTAAAAGAGCTGGGAATTTCGGAGACGGAAGCGAGAAAACGTGTGGAAAAATATTCTTCCATGGAACGCGTCAAAAGCAATGTGGACAAGAGCATCGGTGACAGAATCCGGGAATATGATCTGGCGGGGGTGAAAGTGGATGAGGATTATAAGCGATACTATCCGTATGGAGACCTGGCCAGTAAAGTCCTGGGTTTTACCGGAGGGGACAATCAGGGAATCATTGGACTGGAAGTGATCTATGAGGAAACATTGCAGGGAGAACCCGGTATGATTCTGACTGTGACGGATGCCAAAGGAATCGAGGTAGACACCGCGGGGGAACGCCGGGTAGAGCCGGTGCCGGGATGGGATCTGCGGATCAGCATCGACCGTAATATCCAGGAGTATGCAGCGCAGCTGGCGGAACAGGCCTGCGCCACCAAAGAGGCGGACAGCGTCTACATCATCGCCATGGATCCGCGAAACGGAGAAATCCTGGCCATGGTCAATTATCCGGAATTTGATCTGAATGACCCTTATGCACTGCCGGAGGAGACGGAAAATCTGACAGGAGAGCAGAAGCAGGAAAAATTAAATGCCATGTGGCGCAACGGCTGCATCAATGATACCTATGAACCGGGATCTACCTTTAAGATCATTACAGCCGCGGCGGGACTGGAGGAAAGGGTGGTCACCACGGAAAGTACCTTTTCCTGTCCGGGATTCATCATTGTGGACGACCGAAAGATCCGCTGCCATAAGATCGGCGGACATGGCACACAGACATTTGTGCAGTGTATGCAGAATAGTTGTAATCCGGCACTGATCTCCGTAGGACTGCGTCTCGGTGTAGACAATTATTACAAATATTTTGAGCAATTCGGACTGAAAAAAAGAACCGGAATCGATCTCCCCGGGGAAGCAGCAACGATCATGCATAAAAAAGAAGACATGGGAAATGTGGAGCTGGCGACGGTGGCTTTCGGGCAGTCTTTTCAGATCACGGCGATCCAGCTGCTGACAACGGCATCCTCCATCATTAACGGAGGCAACCGGATCACTCCTCACTTGGGCATGGAAGCCCTGAACCGGGATGGCGAAGTGGAACAGGTTTTTACTTATCCTGTGGAGACAGGAATCGTATCGGAAGAGACCAGCGCAACTATGCGTTATATCCTGGAGACAGTGGTGGCGGAGGGCTCTGGTAGAAACGGACAGGTGCAGGGCTTTCGGGTGGGTGGCAAGACGGCGACCAGTCAGACGCTGCCCAGAGGCAGCGGACGTTATATTTCTTCTTTTATCGGATTCGCGCCTGCCGATGATCCACAGGTGATTGCCATCGCCATTATCAACAATCCCCAGGGAGTCTATTATGGAGGACAGGTGGCAGCACCTATTATAAGGCAGCTGTATGAAAATATTTTGCCTTATTTGGGACTGGAGAAGACGGAGGATACTGTTGTCGAAAATCATTGAATGAAAAAGGTTCCGGCGGATGAAAATTTGACAAAATCCGCTGGGAACACCCCTTATAATAATTCTGAAGGAGGGGTGTGATGCATTATGAACTATATTTAGACAGTATGTTCCTCCTGAATCTCGGTATGAATCTGTTACTTCTGATCATGGTAGACCACAGCACCTGCCGCACTGCCACGTGGTACCGGCTGCTGTGTGGAGCGGGAATCGGAGCGGTCTGCTATCTGCTCCCTTTTTTATGGAAGGGAGCGGCGCTACTTAAACTGCTGCTCTGTATGCTGCCCGGAACATTGTTGATGCTTACAGTAACATTCCGAATCCGGAATTGGCGTTCACTATGGAGTTATTTTAGAAAGCAGATGTATGATACTTTCCTGCTCGGAGGAATTCTGGTGGCTGTGCTGAGGGGGATCCCGGCCGGAATACAGTATGTACCGGGAATTGTGCTTGCACTGGGACTGGGGGCTCTGACAGTGCAGCTGCTATTGTGGAGATACCGAAGAGAAACGGAGCTTGGAACTCATTGTGAGGTAGTACTCCGGGGTACGGAACAGACATTGTGTATCGCGGCGATTGTGGATTCCGGCAATACTTTGACGGAACCTATCAGCGGAGCCCCCGTATCTGTATTGGATGTGGTGACATTTCAGACTTTGTGGCCGGAGGGGCTGCCGGATTTTCGGGTGATTCCTTACCACAGTGTCGGGAAAAAGAATGGAATTCTCTATGGATACAGGATTCCGCAGATGAAGATCCGGATCCATGGTGTGGAAAAAATATGCAGCGATGTGTGGCTGGCAGTAAGTGAAGAGGAAATCGCAGGAAGAGAGATTCCTATGCTGCTGCATCCGGCGCTGTTAAAAAAGACAGGAAAAGCAGGAAGGAGCAACTATGATCTTAAAGATAGCAATACCCGGGAAAATGCAATTCAAGATGATTCGCAGAGAACCGTTTCTGCGGCAGCGGAAAGGAGATATTCATTACATCGGAGGCGCAGAGGTCCTGCCACCGCCGCTTCCCACAGATCAGGAGAACCGGGTGATCAGTGATCTGGGAACGGAATATGAGGATGAAGCAAAGGCCATATTGATTGAACATAATCTCAGACTGGTCGTCTACATAGCCAAAAAGTTCGATAATACGGGAGTGGGCGTGGAGGATCTGATCTCCATAGGTACCATCGGACTGATCAAATCCATCAATACCTTCAATCCGGAGAAAAATATCAAGCTGGCGACCTATGCCTCACGGTGTATTGAAAATGAGATATTGATGTACCTGCGGCGGAATAATAAGACGAAGATGGAAGTGTCCATCGATGAACCTTTAAATGTGGATTGGGACGGCAATGAACTTCTCCTGTCGGATATCCTGGGAACGGATGAGGATGTGATATACAGAGGGATAGAGAACGAAGTGGAGCGCAAGCTTTTAATGAATGCCGTAAGTAAGCTGTCAAACCGTGAGAAGACCATTGTACGGCTGCGGTTCGGACTGGGGACACCGGACGGACAGGAGATGACACAGAAGGAAGTGGCAAGCTTTCTTGGAATCTCCCAGTCCTATATTTCGAGGCTGGAAAAAAAGATCATGCGGCAGCTGAAAAAGGAGATCAGCCTGCATATTTGACTTTGCATTCGGGACGGATACATGATACTATAGAGATTACGGAGAGGAACTGTTCTTCGGGTTGTGAATGACAGATTTTAAGGACGAAGATACATGATACAGCGTGATGATATATTATCGATGGAATATTTGAAAAAGACGGAATTCACCGGATGCCATCAGGGGATGCGCTACCGCCTGGAACAGACCCAGGATCCGGAGAACCCCGAGGGCGGTAAAAAGCTTATGGTGACGGTATGGCCGGAGCCCTTTAATTATTTTAAGACCCCGGAGGAAAAAAAGAGAAGAGCATATTTTTCTTTTGACGAGGATGGCGTGGTGGATGCCGTCGGCTGGATGAATGACCGCTTATTCGAGGATAAGAAGATATGGGAGGAAGCACCTTCCCATTGGGATACCTATCAAATGTAAGGAAATAATAAGATGATGTTAAAATATATCATAAAGGATCTAAAGGAGACCCTGGCCTATCTTCCCTACGGGATCATGGCGGGTGCTGTTGTGGGACTGCTCCTGAACGGACTGAATGCCAGACGGGAGCGTAAGGGGAAGGATACTTTTCCCATGGCGGGACTCATGGCATTTTCTCTGTATCTGATGATCATTCTGGTGATCACTTTTTTCTCCAGAGAGGATGGCAGCCGGATCGGCATGGATCTGGAACTGTTCTCTACCTGGGGGACGAATGCGAGGAACCATTCGTATGTCGTGGAAAATGTATTGCTGTTTATTCCCTATGGATTTATCTGTCCCTGGGCATTTCCGTGGCTTCGGGGTTTTTTTAGGAATACCTTTGCGGCATTCGTGACCAGCTTCGGTGTGGAGACGATCCAGCTGATCACCGGCAGGGGATATTTTCAGGTGGACGATATCCTGACCAATGTGCTGGGGGCTGTGATCGGGTATGTGATTTTCTGGCTGCTGCATCATATGATACAGGGATTCCACAGACCTGATCTCAGGCGGTAAGATAGCCCCGCATGGCTTTCAGGGCATTTTTTTCGAGACGGGAGACCTGCGCCTGGGAGATTCCGATCATGTCGGCGACCTCGGTCTGGGTCTTTCCCTCGAAAAATCGCAGAGAGATGATATGACGCTCTCTGTCGTTCAGACGTTTCATGGCTTCACTGAGGGAGAGATGTTCTACCCACATCTCTTCCTTATTTTTTTTATCACTGATCTGGTCCATGACATAGAGGGTGTCGCCGCCGTCGGTATAGACCGGTTCGTAGAGACTCATGGGGTTCTGCATGGCATCTAAGGCATAGACGATGTCTTCCTTGGAGATACCCACCTCCGCGGCGATCTCTTCCACGGTAGGCTCCTTCAGATTTTTTCTCGTCAGTGTATCTCTGGCGTAGATTGCCTTATAGGCGGTATCCTTCAGGGAGCGTGATACACGAATGCTGTTGTTATCCCGTAAGAATCTGCGGATCTCCCCGATGATCATGGGAACCGCATAGGTAGAGAACTTCACACCCAGAGTAGCGTCGAAATTGTCAATGGCTTTGATCAGCCCGATGCAGCCAATCTGGAACAGGTCATCCACGTTCTCCGCACTGCTTGAAAAACGTTTGATCACACTTAGGACCAGACGTAAATTCCCTTCGATATAGGTCTCTCGGGCAGCGGTATCTCCTTCACGGATCTTCGTAAATAGAGCATCCTTGTCTGCCGCCTTTAACAAAGGCAGATTTGCTGTATTGACGCCGCAGATTTCCACTTTTCCCTGTACCATAGAGACCTCCCGATTACTGAATATTGTGATAACAACAGTATTCACAGGACTGTGGGAGGATATACTTTGCCGGTAGAATTTCCAGTATTTGCCGAACAAACGGATAGAAAAGGCATATATTATATATATAGAAAGAAAGCAGGAGTACGCATATGCTTTTTTCCGAATTAAAATGCAAAGATGTGATCAATGTCAGAGACTGCAAAAAGCTGGGGCATGTCTGTGATCTGGAGTTCGACGAGTGCAGTGGATGTATCTGTAAGATCATGGTGCCGGGAGGGAATCAGTGGCTGGGATTCCTGCGCTGTGAACCGAATATCGTTATCCCGTACAAGGACATCAGGCAGATCGGTCCGGACATAATTTTAGTTGACATTAACTGCTGATTCTCTTATAATATCCGTATAAATAACACGTGGTTTTTAAGAGGAGGATGCCTATGAAATGTCCGTTCTGCAGCCATGAAAATACCAGAGTGATCGATTCGAGACCTGCGGAAGATAATAATTCCATTCGCCGTCGCCGTGTGTGTGATGAATGCGGCAAGCGATTTACCACTTACGAGAAGATCGAAACGATTCCGTTGATCATTATTAAAAAGGACAATAACAGAGAGGCGTATGACCGTTCTAAGATCGAGGCCGGAGTACTCAGAGCCTGCCATAAACGTCCGGTCAGCGCACAACAGATCACGACGTTGGTGGACGAGGTGGAGAACGAGATATTCAACCGGGAAGAACGTGAGATCCCCAGCGGAACCATCGGTGAACTTGTGATGAATAAGCTGAAAGATCTGGATGCGGTAGCTTATGTAAGATTTGCTTCTGTATATCGGGAGTTCAAGGACGTGAACACCTTTATGGATGAATTAAAGAGTGTCCTGAATGACAAGAATCCCATGTAGCATCTTCGGAACAGATAAATTCCGGGAATCCCGGTGCGGCGAAGGAGGAAGCTCCGGTTCAGGAGCAGAAATCCAACGCACCGTTAGAGGACATCTCCATTACGTTCCACAAACAGGACGATTTCGGCTACATTGGCAGGGACAGCGATATCCATTCCCTGGATGTGGAGAAGGCGATCTCCGATATGCGTAAGGACCAGATCTTACAGCAGTACCAGTACTTTGTGGGAAGCAAAACGGTATTTACAGAATAGTTACCTCCGTCTGTCAGGCGTAAGCAAGACACCGGAGGTATTTTTTAATTTTTTCGGAAGAAGTGATACAGACAGAAAAAATAGATTCCGGCAAGTACCAGCTGGCTGACCAGAATCCCCCACAGATATCCCTGCATACCGATCACGGGAATGGCAAAAAATACGAACAGGAGCCGGATCAGAAGACAGACCACGTTGGAGAAAAAGATCCGTCCCGCCATGCCAAGACCCTGCAAAATGCTGGAGAGAGTGGTATCCAGATACAGAAAAGGACAGATGAAGCCCAGAGTCACGATAAAATGACCGGCCAGTTCACTGTGGAACAGTTCCGTTCCCATCCAGTCACCCAGAAACAGAAAACCGCACAGACAGCAGGCACCCATGAGACTGCAATACTTTACGGTGCGCAGGGTGGCGTTTATGACGGCTCCACGGTCTCCTTTGGCATGATTTTCGGAGATGGTGGGCAGGAGAAGCACTGCCACGGAGCTGGTAAGGGCGTTAGGAAAAAAGATCATGGGCATGGCCATGCCGGTAAGGACTCCGTATACACTTAAGGCTGTGGTGGTATCATAACCGTAGAGCAGAAGTTTCCGGGGAATGGAGACGGCTTCGATGCTCTGTAAAATATTCAGAATGATACGGTTAGCGGTCAGAGGCAGTGCCATTCCGAGCAGATCCCGATAGACCGGAACAGAAGGACAGATATTTGACAGGGAAAGAATACGATTGTCCGGATACAGATGGATGTACAGGCAGACCAGAGCGATCAGCATGGAAAAGATCTCGCCTACGGTGAGACCGAGAACCGCAGCATTGATGGAGGGAGTACGACCTTCTGCCAGATCGGCTCCGGTGACGAGAAAGACGCAGCTGACTCTTGCGAGCTGCTCTAAAAGCTGTGTAAGAGCAGGCACGGAAGCTTTCTTTTTCCCATAGAAATAACCGTTGATGCAGGCGTGCAGCGCGGCAAAGGGGACAGAGAAGGACAGGATCCGCAGCATGGGTACGGTACGGTGATCTTTTAACAGAAAAATACCGATAGGATCCGCAGAGAAAAACAAAATGGCATTTGTTACAAGAGACAGGGGTAAGGTGATACTGATCCCGGCCAGCAGCGGCTTTAAATTCCCGGAAGGGCGTTTGGCACTATCCGCCGCCACATATTTCGAAATGGCGGTCTGATATCCGGCGGCTGTAAGGGAAAAAGATAGGGATAATGCCGGACTGAGCAGCTGATAGATGCCCATTCCCTCTTCACCGAAGAGCCTGGACAGATAGATACGGTAGAAAAATCCAATGACACGGGTGATAAGGCCGGTTGCAGTCAGAATGATAGTACCGAAGATCAGGGGATGACGTTTGGCATGTTTCATAAGCGGATTTTTTGACCCTTTTGGCTGAAAAGATCTTGCAAAAGTATATTCCGATGACCTTGTTGACAGAACAGTAAAGTGAATGCTATCATGAATAGCAGTAAAATGTGCATGATCAGTTACAAGATATGCAGAAATGAGGCAATATGATATATTTAGATAATGCAGCGACTACGAAAACAGCACCGGAGGTCGTAGATGCGATGCTCCCGTATTTCAGTGAATATTACGGCAATGCCAGCACCATTTACAGTCTGGGCGCCGAGAGCAAAAAGGCTATGGATCATGCCCGCAGGACTATCGCGGACAGCCTGGGTGCGAAGCCGGAAGAAATCTATTTTACCGCCGGCGGTTCCGAGTCCGACAACTGGGCGTTAAAAGCCACCGCAGAAGCTTATGCATCCAAGGGAAAACATATTATTACCACGAAGATCGAGCATCATGCCATTCTCCATACCTGTGAGTATCTGGAGAAGAGAGGCTTTGAGATCACCTATCTGAATGTGGACAGAGACGGACTGATCAGCTTGGACGAGCTGAAAGCAGCCATTCGTCCCGATACCATTCTGATCAGCGTGATGTTTGCCAACAACGAGATCGGTACCATCGAGCCCATCGCCGAGATCGGAGAGATCGCGAAGGAGCACGGCGTATTGTTTCATACCGATGCGGTACAGGCGTATGCACAGGTTCCCATCAATGTGGATGAGATGCATATTGACATGCTCAGTGCCAGCGGCCATAAATTAAACGGCCCCAAGGGCATCGGCTTTTTATATATCCGTAAAGGAGTGAAGATCCGTTCTTTTGTACACGGCGGAGCGCAGGAGAGAAGCCGCAGAGCCGGTACAGAGAATATCCCCGGCATTGTGGGACTGGGGGCAGCCGTAGAGCGTGCCCTGCGTATTATGGACAGTAAGACCCAGAGGGAGATCGAACTGCGTGATTATCTGATCGGACGTCTGGAGAACGAGATCCCTCATTGCTGGCTGAACGGTCACCGCACGAAGAGACTTCCGAATAATATCAATTTCTCCTTCCTGTTTATCGAGGGAGAATCCATGCTGATCATGCTGGATATGAAGGGAATCTGTGCTTCCAGCGGATCTGCATGTACTTCCGGATCCTTAGATCCTTCCCATGTGCTGTTAGCCATCGGTTTAAAGCATGAGGAAGCCCACGGTTCCTTACGTCTGACCTTGTCTGAGGATAGCACGAAGGAAGAGATGGATATCGTAGCGGAAGAAGTGAAGAAAATCGTCCAGAGACTGCGGGATATGTCTCCTTTATATGAAGATTTTCTGAAAAGTCAGAAGAACAACTAAGCAAGAAAGAAGAGGATAACAGATACATGTACAGTGAAAAAGTAATGGATCACTTTCAAAACCCCAGAAATGTCGGGGAGATCGAGGATGCCAGCGGCGTAGGTACTGTGGGTAACGCCAAGTGCGGAGATATTATGAGAATGTTCCTGGACATTGACGAGAACGGGATCATCAGAGAGGCAAAGTTCAAGACTTTCGGTTGCGGTGCTGCCGTAGCTACCAGCTCCATGGCTACCGAACTGGTAAAGGGCAAGACCATCCAGGAAGCTTTGCAGGTAACGAACAAGGCGGTAATGGAGGCTCTGGACGGACTGCCTCCCGTAAAGGTACACTGCTCACTTTTGGCAGAGGAAGCCATCCATGCAGCTCTGTGGGATTATGCGGAGAAGAACCACATCACCATTGAAGGCCTGCAGAAGCCCAAGAACGATATCAGTGAGGGCGAAGAAGAGGAAGACTATTAAGATCTATGAAGAAAAAAGTAGTGGTTGGCATGTCCGGAGGCGTGGATTCCTCCGTGGCAGCCATGTTATTAAAAGAACAGGGCTATGATGTGATCGGGGTTACCATGCAGATCTGGCAGGACGAGGAGGAAGCAGCGAAGGAAGCCAATGGCGGATGCTGCGGATTGTCTGCGGTGGATGACGCCAGAAGAGTGGCAGAGAGACTGGAGATTCCTTATTATGTCATGAACTTTAAAAAAGAGTTCAAGTGTCATGTCATGGATTATTTTGTGGACGAGTATTTAAGAGGGCATACACCGAATCCCTGCATCGCCTGCAACCGTTACGTGAAATGGGAATCCTTGTTACAGAGGAGCTTAGAGATCGGTGCGGATTATATTGCCACGGGACATTATGCGAGGATCGACAGACTGCCAAACGGTCGTTTTGCTATCCGCAATTCCGTTACGGCGGCGAAGGACCAGACCTATGCGCTGTATAATCTGACCCAGGATCAGCTTTCACATACTCTGATGCCGGTGGGAGAATACACCAAGGATGAGATCCGTGCCCTGGCAGAGGAGGCGGGACTTCCGGTGGCGCATAAGCCGGACAGTCAGGAGATCTGTTTCGTGCCGGACAATGATTATGCTTCTTTTATTGACAGAGAAGCCGGCGAAAAAGTGCCGGGACCGGGCAATTTTGTCACGGAGGACGGTAGGATACTGGGGCATCATAAGGGGATTACCCATTATACCTTAGGACAGCGCAGAGGATTGGAACTCCCCATGGGAGAGAGGGTGTTTGTTACAGCCATCCGCCCCGAGACCAATGAGGTGGTGATCGGTTCCAATCAGGAACTTTTCACGGATAAAGTATTATGTGAAAATGTGAATTATATGGCAGTGGAGAATATCACAGAACCCATCAGAGTACTGGCGAAGATCCGTTACAACCATAAGGGAGAGTACGGAACCCTTACCAGACAGCCGGACGGCAGAGTGCTTTGTACTTTTGATGTACCGGTGCGTGCCGCTACACCGGGACAGGCTATGGTGTTCTATCAGGGCGAACATGTACTGGGCGGCGGGACCATTGTCCTGTAGGAAAACAGGGATCACTATTTTACAATAGTGGTCCTATATTTTTATCACGACACGTAACATCAACAGCGGGGGCGTGCATATAATAGAAGAAAGCTTTTATAATTCACAGGAGAGACTATGGATTATCGATTTTCGTTTCAGAGACCTATGAGAAGAAACAGCTTCTGTTCCATGAAGGGAACGATCGTGGATCTGGTGCCGGCAGGGCAGGGCGGTCGCAGAGCTGATGGATGCCTGCTATTTGCCGCTATCGAGGATACGGATGGCAATACCGTGAACTTTTTTATCAACCCCGATACCTATGTGGTGGATTTTACTACGTTGTCAGTGGGAATGATGGCAACCTTCTGGTATCGCAACGATGCGCCCATGCCCCTGATCTATCCGCCTCAGTATACGGCAGTGGTAGTGGCTGAAGAGAGAAGCGACCGGAATGTGGATGTGAGCTACTACAGCAATTCCCTGGTCAATGAGGAGCAGACATTGCAGCTGAATCTGGATGGCACAGTGGATGTGCGTACCGTGAACAACCAGTATTTCCAGGCGAGTCCCGCGAACCATAATCTGGTGGTCATCTATTCCTCTTCCACGAGAAGCATTCCTGCCCAGACCACGCCGTCTACAGTGGTGGTACTGTGTGACAGAAACTGTGGTTAGGCAGACAAAAGAGGACAGTTGTAGTCCATAGACCTATTGAGATTTTTGCAAAAATGTTATACCATAAAACAATCCCCATAGAACATATTCATAGCTGCCTGCGCATAGTGCAGGCAGCCTGTGAGGGGGAGATTACTTATGATCTGGCAGAACGAAAGAGAAAAGAGGATATTATGGGTAAGAAAAAGCAGATGCGTTCTGAAGTAAAAGGGAATGTGAAAAACAGTATAGGAAGAATTGCGTTTGCAGCATTGGCTGTGCTCTTACAGATCGGCTGGATATTGATATTGATGATCAAACTGTATCAGTATTCTTCAGTGATCTCGCTGCTGACCAGTCTGTTTGCGCTGGCGGTGGCACTCAGGATTTATGGGAAACATACCAATGCCGCATTTAAGATGCCCTGGATCATCGTAATATTGGCATTTCCTGTGTTCGGTCTGTGTATTTACGGATTGTTCGGACATAAAGAGGCTATGCATAAAATCATCCGGAAATTTGAGGATGTGGATGCACAACTGATTCCTCTGAATGTTCAGGATGAGACAATATTGCAGCAGCTGGAGCAGGAAGATCCTCTGCTGGCAAATCAATGCCATTATATCTGGAAGTATGGTAATTATCCGGTGTATGACACGACAGCTGTGAAATTCTATCCGGAAGCTTATCTGGGATACGAGGAACAGCTTAAGGAGCTGGAGAAGGCAAGGCACTTTATATTCCTGGAATATCATGCCATAGAGGAGGCGGAGGCTTTTGCACGGCTGAAGGATGTATTGGCAAAAAAGGCTGCCGAGGGCGTGGAAGTCCGTATTCTGTACGACGATGTGGGCTGTATCGGCTTTTTGGATAAAAGCTTTATAGACCGCATGAATGCCATCGGTGTACAGTGCCGGGTATTTAACTATGTAGTGCCCTTTTTAAATATTTTCATGAATAACCGCGACCATCGTAAGATCATGGTCATCGACGGAAAAGTAGGATTCACCGGTGGATATAATCTGGCAGATGAGTATTTTAATATCACGCATCCTTACGGCTACTGGAAGGATACCGGTGTGAAGCTGACCGGCAGAGCGGTACAGAATTTTACCATGATGTTTTTGGAAATGTGGAATGTTATGGGACAGGCGGATACCGATTATGAAAAGTATCTGAAGGTATCGCAGGAAGGTGCGGAAGATGGAAATGTGCAGAAGGCATCCGGCTATGTACAGCCCTATGCGGATTCTCCACTGGACGGAGAGCCGGTGGGTGAGAATGTCTACCTGAACCTGATCAAGACGGCGAAGAAACGCCTCTATGTGGCAACTCCTTATCTGATCATCAGTGATGAGATGACGAGAGAGCTGGGACTGGCGGCAAAACGTGGCGTGGATGTACGGGTATTTACCCCGGGTATTCCGGATAAAAAAATCATTTACGGTGTGACCAGATCCTATTATTCCGGACTGGTGCGTCAGGGTGTGCGGGTTTATGAATATACCCCGGGCTTTTTGCATGCGAAGCAGATGCTGTGTGATGGGGATACGGCGACCGTCGGTACTATCAATATGGATTACCGGAGCCTTTATCATCATTTTGAAAACGGTGTGTGGATGCACGGCTGTGATGCCATCCGGGATATTGAGGCGGATTTTGATAAGCTGTTACAGGATAGTGAGGAAGTCACCGATAAATACCGGGATGGAAGGAAAAATATGGCAGTGAGAGGCTGGCAGTGTATCATGCGCCTGATCGCGCCGCTATTGTAACAGACATAATAACGGAAAGCTGGAGATTACGATGAAAATACTGGTCAGTGCCTGTCTGCTGGGCGAAAACTGTAAATATAACGGGAAAAATAATTACAGCGAGCGTGTGGCAAAATATCTGGAAGGGCATGAGGTGACCCCGGTATGTCCTGAGGTGCTGGGAGGACTTCCGACCCCGAGGGATCCGTCGGAGATCGTGAGCGGTGAGGTCATAAACTGTAAAGACGTAAATGTGGACAGGCAGTTTCGGGAAGGCGCAGAGGAGGCTCTTCGGATCGCCAAAGAGAATGGCATCGATCTGGCAATCTTACAGTCACGAAGCCCCAGCTGCGGCGTAAAGCAGATTTATGATGGAAGCTTTACCGGTAAACTCATCCCCGGACAGGGAGTATTTGCACAATTGCTGGAAAAGAACGGCTTCCGGGTGATGGACTGTGAGGAAATATAATGGCAAAAATATTATTGTTTGGCGTGAGTACACAAAAAGACCGGGCTGTGCGTGTGGCAGCGGAGAAAATAGGTGTGGATGTGACGGCGGTGAACCGCAGGGACTATGGACAGAAGATCGGAACACTGGCGGAAATCAGTGGTTTTCATAAGAATGGAAAAATATATAACGGTCCTGATTTTGCAATGGAAATGCTGGTGTTTTCCGGAATGGATTCGCAACAGGTGGATGCATTCCTGGCAGAATATAAGGCAACCGGCTTACCACCGGTTGCCCTGAAGGCGATTGTGACACCGTATAATGTCTCATGGACAGCGGATGCGTTGCTTCGCGAGCTGATGAAGGAACATATTCAGCTTGGAGGATAGGGAATAAAGAAAATTACAGCTTGTGGTATTCCGGGCTGCGTTTTTCATAGATCGTATAATATTTGAAACCACACAGCTGCAGAATCTCGGAGGCCAGATCCAGATAGGATCCTACATCCTGTGCTTTGTGGGCATCACTGCCAACGGTAATGATCTCGCCGCCCAGTTCGTGATAGCGGCGGAGAACATCGGTACAGGGATGAGGCTGTCTGAGACCATAGCGGAAGCTTCCGGTGTTTAATTCCAGACCTTTGCCGCTGTGAACCAACAGCTCCAGAATCGGATCGATGGCATCCTTATATTTGTCATAGGAATAATTTTTATCTTTGTTCGGCGCCACACGGACGATATAATCCAAGTGCCCTAAGACGTCATAATCGTCATGGCATTTCAGATTTTCCAGCGTCTCTGCAAAATAAGCACGGATGGCTTCCTCCTCGGAGGAAAACTTCTCAAAATATTCGGGGTAATAGGGATCCATTCCCCGGCACAGGTGGGTAGAGCCAATGACGAAATCAAAATCATAGGAGGAAGTAAAATCTTCGTCTTGGTCGGCCAGATGAGGCTGCAAGCCTAATTCCACACCGAAGAGAACCCGCATTTTCCCTTCGTATTTGGCGCGGCAGCGGAGGATGTCATACAAATAAGAATCTGTATTCAGCAAAAAGATGCTGCCGGGACCTTCCTCAGTGCGTGGATAATCAAAATCGTTATGCTCGGTGAAACACATGGTTTCCAGTCCAAGAGAGATCCCTTTATCGATCATCTCCGGCATGGGAGCCTTTGAATCTCCGGAAAAAGAAGAGTGAAGATGACAATCTGCTTTGATAGACATATTTTTTATCCTTTCTGGTTATCATTCTGTTGTAAGTCATTTACAGGGTACAGTATAGCAAAAAACGGAGCAAAAATCATACCATTTCTAAACAAACTGTAAAATTTACCACAAAATCACAAATATTTTGCATTTACATCTTGAATTATAAAGAGGAATTAGGTAAAATGAATTTGCTGATAAAATTTTGACAATCTGTGAATCACAGTAAGTCAAAAGATATAAAATTAATATTTTAGGAGGAAACTAAAATGGCAGTAAGAGTAGCAATTAATGGTTTCGGCCGTATTGGTCGTCTTGCATTCAGACAGATGTTCGATGCAGAAGGATATGAAGTAGTAGCAATCAACGATTTAACCAGCCCTAAGATGCTGGCACATCTGTTGAAGTATGATTCTTCTCAGGGTGTTTACAAGTATGCAAGCACCGTTGAGGCTGGCGAGGACAGCATCACCGTTAACGGCAAGACCATCACCATCTACAAAGAGGCTGACGCAAGCAAGCTTCCTTGGGGTGAATTAAAGGTTGATGTAGTTCTGGAGTGTACCGGATTCTACACCTCTAAGGAGAAGGCTTCCGCACATATCACTGCCGGTGCCCGTAAAGTTGTTATTTCTGCTCCCGCAGGTAACGACCTTCCTACCATCGTATACAATGTTAACCACAAGACCCTGAAGCCCGAAGATACCGTTATCTCCGCAGCTTCCTGCACCACCAACTGCTTAGCACCTATGGCTAAGGCTCTGAACGATTGCAGACCTATCATGAGCGGTATCATGACCACTGTTCACGCTTATACCGGTGACCAGATGATCCTTGACGGACCTCAGAGAAAGGGCGATCTGAGAAGAAGCCGTGCAGGCGCTTGCAACATCGTTCCCAACTCTACCGGTGCAGCTAAGGCAATCGGTCTGGTAATTCCCGAACTGAACGGCAAGCTGATCGGCTCCGCTCAGCGTGTTCCGACCCCTACCGGTTCTACCACCATTCTGGTAGCAGTAGTTAAGGGCGCTGTAACCAAGGAAGAAATCAACGCAGCAATGAAGGCTGCTTCTACCGAGTCCTTCGGTTACAACACCGATGAGATCGTATCTTCCGATATCGTAGGCAGCACCTACGGTTCCATCTTCGATGCAACTCAGACCATGGTTGCTCCTATGGAAGATGGCAATACTCAGGTACAGGTTGTATCCTGGTATGATAACGAGAACAGCTACACCTCTCAGATGGTTCGTACCATCAAGTACTTCAGCGAGTTAGCATAAGCCGACAGGCGTTAACGCGTAAAGACCTATCAGGGTCCGGTCTTACAAGGACCGGGCCCTTTTTAGATACTAAAATAATTGGAGGTTAATACCATGGGATTAAATAAGAAATCTGTAGATGACATTAACGCAAAAGGAAAGAGAGTCCTGGTAAGATGCGACTTTAACGTTCCCTTAAAGAACGGTGAGATCACTGACGATACCCGTATCGTTGCAGCTCTGCCTACCATCAAGAAGCTGATAGGCGATGGCGGCAAGGTAATTCTTTGCTCTCATCTGGGTAAGGTAAAGAACGGCCCCAACGAAGGCGAATCTCTGGCACCCGTTGCCAAGAGACTGTCCGAGAAGCTGGGCAAAGAGGTTACTTTCGTAGCTGACTACAATGTAACCGGCGAAGCAGCTACCAAGGCTGTTGAGAACATGAAGGAAGGCGACGTTGTTCTGCTTCAGAATACCCGTTTCCGTGGCGCAGAAGAGACCAAGAACGGTGAGGAGTTCAGCAAAGAGCTGGCTGACCTGGCTGATCTGTATGTATGTGATGCATTCGGCTCTTCTCACAGAGCACATGCTTCCGTAGCAGGCGTTACCAAGTTCATCACCGCTAAGGGTGGTCAGAACGTAGTAGGTTACCTGATGGAGAAGGAGATCAACTTCTTAGGTAAGGCTGTAGAAAATCCCGTAAGACCTTTCGTAGCTATCCTGGGTGGTGCTAAGGTTGCTGATAAACTGAACGTTATCTCCAATCTGTTAGAGAAGTGCGATACCCTGATCATCGGTGGTGGTATGGCTTACACCTTCTTAAAGGCAAAGGGATATGAAATCGGTAAGTCTCTGGTAGATGATACCAAGATCGACTACTGTAAGGAAATGATGGAAAAGGCTGAGAAGCTGGGCAAGAAGCTGTTACTGCCTGTTGATTCCGTAACCATCGCTGATTTCCCTAACCCGATCGATGCTCCTGTTGAGGTTCAGGTATATGATGTTACCAACATGCCCGCAGACAGAGAGGGATGTGATATCGGACCCAAGACTGCAGCTCTGTATGCTGAGGCTGTTAAGACTGCTAAGACCGTTGTATGGAACGGACCTATGGGCGTATTCGAGAATCCTACCCTGGCAGCAGGTACCATCGCTGTAGCGAAGGCTCTGGCTGAGACCGATGCAACTACCATTATCGGTGGTGGTGACTCCGCAGCAGCTGTTAACCAGCTTGGTTTCGCTGACAAGATGAGCCACATCTCTACCGGTGGCGGAGCTTCCCTGGAGTTCCTGGAAGGCAAAGAGCTTCCCGGCGTGGCAGCAGCAGACGACAAATAAGAATAAAGAAATACTAAGGCGTCAAAAGTACGCCGCCTAAGTATTTCTAAGTTATTCTGAGGAGAATGCATCAGACATTCTCCGGTATACAATAAGAACGATAAAAAATAAGAGGTGTATGGTTATGGCAAGAAAGAAGATCATTGCCGGCAACTGGAAGATGAACATGACTCCCAGCCAGGCAGTAGAACTGATCAATACTTTAAAGCCCCTCGTAGCAAATGATGAAGTAGACGTACTGCTGTGCGTTCCCGCAATCGACATCATTCCCGCTATGGAGGCAGCAAAGGGTTCCAATATCATGATTGGTGCCGAGAATATGTACTTCGAGGAGAAGGGTGCTTTCACCGGCGAGATTTCTCCCGCAATGTTAGATGATGCAGGTGTGAAGTATGTGATCATCGGCCACTCTGAGAGAAGAGAGTACTTTGCAGAGACTGACGAGACCGTGAACAAGAAAGTCCTCAAGGCTTTCGAACATGGCATTACTCCCATCATCTGCTGTGGTGAGACTTTGACGCAGAGAGAGCAGGGTGTTACCATCGACTTCATCCGTCAGCAGATCAAGATCGCATTCCTGAATGTAACTGCCGCACAGGCAGCAACCGCTGTGATCGCATACGAGCCCATCTGGGCGATCGGTACCGGCAAAGTAGCTACTACCGAGCAGGCACAGGAAGTATGTAAGGCAATCCGTGAGTGCATCGCTGAGATCTATGATGATGCAACTGCAGCAGCTATCCGTATCCAGTATGGCGGATCCGTATCTGCTTCCAGCGCTCCCGAACTGTTTGCACAGGCAGACATCGACGGTGGTCTGGTAGGTGGCGCTTCCCTGAAGGCTGACTTCGGACAGATCGTAAACTATAAGTAATAGAACAATTGCACAAAAAATAAGGGCTCAAAACCCTTGAAAAAAGAGGATTCTTTGTTGAAAGCCAACAATGGAATCCTCTTTTGTTATGTTATATAATCTAATAAGTATCACCTTTTTCTATCACTAAACTATCATCAGGAATGGCGGGTTATGCCGTTTTCTTACGTAGATTACGGCAGATAGATTAAAATGAATGTGGTTGCGGCTGGGGATTCATACGGTATAATTTCAGTATCTGGAAGTCTGAGACACATGGAAAGGCAGGGAACGCTTTATGAAATATGTATTTACAAATGGAAAAATCTTAAACGGTACAAAAGACATGCAGGTACAGGAGGGGCAGGTCATTCTGGTGGAAAATGAGAGGATTACAGAGATTCTGCCAGCGGAAGAAGCCGGGAAACGAAACCTGAAGGCTTCCGGGTATGAAGAGATCGACCTGCAGGGAAAATATATCCTGCCAGGACTGATCAATATGCATGTACATCTGGCGGGTAACGGAAAGCCGCAGAAGAAGCAGAGAGACAATGAAGCGTTGGTAAAAAAGATCATGAGCAATGGTCTGACCAAAGCGATCGCCTATAACATGGTCTGTGGCTTTGCCAAAGACGAGCTGTACAGTGGTGTGACCACGATCCGTACCGTGGGAGGCCTGGGAGATTTTGATACCAGACTGCGGGATGACATTGCCGCAGGCAAAAAGCCAGGGCCCAGAATCCTCGCAGCGAACGAAGGCATCTCTGTTCCCGGCGGACATATGGCCGGCTCCGTGGCAATCGCGGCAGGCAGCATCGAAGAAGCTTTGCAGCATTTGGAAATTGCCAAAGCACAGAAGGTGGATCTGGTAAAACTCATGATCACCGGCGGCGTACTGGATGCGAAAGAAAAAGGGGTGCCCGGTGAATTAAAAATGGCTCCCGAAATGGTAAAGGCAGTCTGCGATAAAGCGCATGCCATGGGATATAAGGTAGCGGCTCATGTGGAGTCTCCTAAGGGGGTAAAAGTTGCTCTGCAGAATGGGGTAGACTCTATCGAACACGGTGCAAAAGCGGACGAAGAGATGATAGCGCTTTTTAAGGAACACAATGCATTTCTGTGTACTACATTGTCTCCGGCGCTTCCTTATGCACTGTTCGATCGTTCCATTACTAATGCTTCCGAAGTGGAACAGTTTAACGGCAATGTGGTATTTGAAGGTATCATTGACTGTGCGAAGGCGGCGATTGCCAACGATATTCCTGTGGTACTGGGCAATGATGTGGGATGTCCCTGGATCACCCAGTATGATTTCTGGAGAGAATTATACTACTTCCACAAGTATGTGGGAGTCTCCAATACTTTTGCACTGTACACCGCTACCTGCCGGGGAGCCGAAATGGCAGGCATCGGAGATATCACCGGTACACTGGAACCCGGTAAATGCGCGGATATGATCGTGGTGGAGAAGAATCCTTTGGAGGACATAAGGGCACTTCGTAATGTGGATATGGTTGTGTCGCAGGGGAAAGTGCTCCGTTCCCCGAAGGTGAAGAAAAGGCAGATCGTAGAGACGGAACTGGACAAATTTTTATAAGGAAATAGCATATGACTTTTGATAAATTAGAGAAAAATCTTATGGATGTGATCCAGGAGGAACAGGCTAAGTTAGGGTTTCGCAGAGAGAAAATCCGCCTGTATTATCCTTTAAGCACATTGAATCATTTACTGGACACTGAGGATACGGCCGAGCAGATGGAAACCACACTTGCCGGACAGCCGGAGAGTATGACGCGGAAGCTTGGAAAACTCGATGTTACCCGCAGAGGAGACCGCTTCTGTCTCTGTATTCCGGAGGAGGGCAGTGCCTATGTTCATGAGCATTTTGCGGAGACAGGATTTATCTATGAACTGATCCGGCTGATCGGTGAACATGATTGTGAGCTCGAGGATATACGACGGTTATTTTTTAGTCACTCCGAAAATATTTATGTGGAAGAGATGCATGGTGAGGATTTTGATGTTATGATCCGTTTCCCGGAAGAGATGGGGGACCCTTATTGCTATTGCTTTCGGAACGAAGGATGTCATGTGATCTATCACCGTTTTCTGCAGGAGGATTATGCAGATCTGATGAAAGCATAAGATGGCAGGGGAGCGAACGATAAGAAAAGATTAAGTGCAATTTTAGCATATGGAAATACGTCAGAATGTATGGTAAGATATAGGAAGTTCCATTAAGAAAAATGTCGTAAAAGGCAGAAGGCGAGGGGTAAGATGATCTTTAAGTGTAAAAACTGTGGCGGTAACGTGGTCTACAGTCCGGAGAGAAAGAAAATGTTCTGTCCTTTTTGTGAGAGCGAGGACAGCGAAGAACGCCAGGATGGCGTGATCGAGACGAGCGGTGACGAAAACAGTATTGCGTCGGAAGCGTCCCAGGCACCAGGAGCAGAACAGCCGAAAGGAAAGCTGTCGGCAGCCGAAGGGGAAACCCTGAAAAAGGTGAATAAGGTATGTCCAAACTGTGGTGGTGAAATACCAATGACAACGAGTACCTCCGCAACCCAGTGCCCCTACTGCGACAACTACGTGATCGTAGACGATCAGATATCCGGAAGCTATACACCGCATATGCTGATCCCGTTCCGCATGGGCAAGGAGGGGTGTAAGAAGCTGATCCGTGACAAATTCAAAAAATGTATTTTTGCACCGACGGATTTTCTGTCTGAGGTGAGACTGAATGGTATCCACGGTGATTATGTACCATTCTGGTTTTATGATTATGATACCAATTGTACATTCCACGGAGAAGGTACCAAGGTGCGTAGCTGGACTACCGGTAATACCCAATATACCGAGACTTCTTATTATGATATTGTCCGGGATATGGATATTAATTTTGACAAGATTCCGGTGGATGCATCCATCGGAATGCCGGATGATGTCATGGATCTGATGGAGCCTTTTGATTATAAGGAACTTCAGGAGTTCAAACCGGAGTACCTGTCCGGATTTTACAGTGAGCGTTACAATATGACCTCCGATCTGGTGGAGAGCCGGGCGAAGGCGAAGATGCAGGAAGATGCGCAGAAGATGCTGCATGACAGCTATTCCGGTTATTCCAGCGTCCGCAAACTGGGAGAAAATATCAGCGTAACAGGCAGTGAGGTAAATTATGGACTTCTGCCGGTATGGAAGTATGATTATACCTATAAAGGGAAAGAGTATCCTTTCTATGTGAACGGACAGACCGGTAAACTGGTAGGTACCGCACCGATTTCCAAAGCAAAGGTGTGGGCTTACGCAGGAACACTTGGTGTGACACTGGCGGCAATTTTATGCATGGTAAATGCGATTGCCAGTCTGCTGTAGAGATTATGAGGGAAGGATAACGGGACAATGGAAAAAGATATTAAGAGAGAAGCACTGAGACAGTACTTCAAATATTTTAAAATATGGTTTATCATTGCCGGAATATTGGCAGTGATCACTATCGGAGCGGCAGTTGTTCATGCACTTACGCCTAAGCCCGTACGGGGCAACAGTCAGGAGCCCACAGAGCGTGTATATGACTATGCGGATATGTTGACGGATGAAGAGGAGCAGAGTCTGCGGGAATATATTGCAGAGTGTGAGGAGAAGATTCAGGCAGATATCGTCATCGTAACAATCTCCGAATCGGTAGAATATGATCTGCAGGATCCGGATCTTCCGGAGGCATTTCATGCGAAGGAGGTCGGCAGCACCGACTGGAGCACTGCTATGAGAGATCTGGCAGATAACTTCTATGATTACAATAATTACGGCTATAACAAGGTACATGGCAACGGCGTTCTGCTTCTGGATAATTCCTATGAGGGACAGAAGGGAAGCTGGCTGTCCACCTGCGGAAATGTCTATGATTATTTTGGTGATTATGAGATCGACCAGGCATTGTATGCAGTGGATGACTACATAGACGAAAGTCCCTACAGAGCATATAAGAATTGTATCAGTTATGTGACCCGGACCATGGAGGAGAGCCAGGAAAGCATGCCTATGACATTTGCTCCCTGGATTCTGGTAGGACTTGTGGTCGCTCTGATCTATGCAGCGGTGAATCTGCATCAGAGCAAAGCGAAGGATACTACCGCAACAAACCAGTATGTCGACGATAAAAAGCCAAAGATCAACGATACCAGAGATCAGTATCTGCGTAAGAATGTGGTTACCAGAAGAATCGAGACCAGCAGTAGCAGCGGCGGAAGCAGCCACCACAGCGGAGGTCATGGTGGAAGCCACAGAAGCAGCAGCGGTGTCAGCCATGGCGGTGGTGGACACAGAAGATAAGAAATATGTGCGGGCTTATCGCCCGCACATATTAAATTGCACAATAAAAGCACCTACATGACGGTATAGGTGCTTTTTGTATGCCTTAAATTCTGTATCAGTTCAAGAAAAATTAAGCCATTCCGTTAACAGCTTTGCTCAGACGGGAAATCTTTCTTGCCACGTTGTTCTTGTGGTAAACGCCCTTAGAAGCAGCCATCTCGATGGTCTTGGTAGCAGCGGTCAGTTCAGCCTTTGCAGCTTCCTTGTCGCCGGACTCAACTGCGGCGTATACCTTCTTGATAGCGGTCTTAACGCCGGAACGGATAGCTTTGTTTCTGTCAGCTCTTGTGCGGGATACTAAAATTCTCTTTTTTGCAGATTTAATGTTAGCCAAGTCGTACACCTCCATAATGTATACAATAAAATTATAATTTACAAGAAATGTTTCACTTTAGCCAGACACGGAAGACTAACGTAAACATACTATTGTAGTTTAGACAATCTGCCGCCTTTTGTCAATACATATTTTGCGTTTTTTTGTAAAAAATATATTGCCAAGAAAGGCAGGCAGAGAGTGTAAAATGGATAATTTTCAGATCAGAACGGACCTTGCCCTGGAGGCAAGAGAAAGCGTCAACGAGGAAGAAAGTAAATTACGGGGTGTGTCGGTGGAAGAACACTACGAGGAAGAGGCGGATCTTCGTATCACTAAGGTTACGATCGATACGAAAAATGCAGAGAAAATGCTGGGAAAACCCATGGGAGTCTATGTGACGATGGAGGCTCCGGCGATGGTGGAGCCGGATGATGATTATCATCGGGAGATTTCAGAAGCACTGGCGGAAGAACTTCTGAAAATGATGCCGCAGGAACAGGAAGAACAGTCGGTACTGGTGGTGGGCCTGGGCAACAGAGAAGTGACTGCGGATGCACTGGGACCTCAGGTGGTAGATAACCTCCTGATCACCAGACATGTAGTGAAAAATTATGGTAAGGCAGCATATAACTGCACCCGGATGAATCTTGTCAGCAGCATTGAGCCGGGAGTCATGGCCAAGACCGGCATGGAGACAGCGGAAATCATAAGCGGAGTTGTAAAAGAGACCGGACCGGATGTGCTGATCGTTGTGGATGCGCTGGCTGCCCGCAGTACCAGAAGACTGAACCGAACGATCCAGATTACCAATACCGGGATCCAGCCGGGCTCCGGTGTGGGAAATCATCGTAATGCACTGACACAGGAAACGCTGGGAGTGCCGGTGATAGCTATAGGAATTCCTACGGTAGTGGATGCAGCTACCATTGTAGGGGATGCCCTGGAAAAACTGATGAGTGGCGAGAAGGAATTTGATGCGGTGAAATATATGGGACAGCATAGAATGGCATTTGCGGAACTGAACAATATGTATATGACGGGAAAAGATATTGATTCTGTAGTGAAGAGGGTCAGCTATACTGTGTCCGAAGGAATCAATATAGCCATGGAAAAATCATTTGTGGTATAACGAATCAAAGAAAACGTGCCGGCATATATATAGGGGAGAACGTATGGGAAGGGGAGTGGCGGCGGTAAAAATGAGTCAAAGGAACATGCATCGGACGGCGTTGCTCCTTATGGTCGGAAGCGGCATTTTGCTGACGGCCGGAAACGGAACGGATGCTTATCCGATCGTTGGGTATTCTCAGGCGGTTGCAGCCTCTGAAGACAGCACGGGAATATTGCTGGAACAGTCGGTACAGGGACTGGTGCCCCTGTTGGGATACGGAGATATTCGGGAAACGCGGACACAGCCGCCGGAGGATGAGTCTACGTGGCATACACTGACAACGGAAGAATTGTTGGGAGCAGATGGAATTCTTCCGCAATCCAGTGAAAAGGAAACACAGGAGGTGGCGGAACCGGCGGAGAGTACTTCCGCAACAGCCGGCGGAGAATTTGTTCCGGCCGGCAGACAGATGCAGATTGACCTTGCACAGTTAAAGGACTACGAATCGTTGGTAGGAAATTTTTATGCAATAGATGCCAATACCATGATAGGAAGCGATCAACTATCCGTGGATAAGTTTATGGAAATCGATATGACCATGGCGAAACAGGAGGGAGAAGGTCCACAGATCCTGATCTATCACACCCATTCCCAGGAGGCATTTGCAGATTCTGTGCCGGGAGATGTGAACACAGGTATTGTGGGAGTGGGAGAATATCTGACACAGGTGCTTACGGAACAATACGGCTACCGGGTACTTCATCATACCGGACAATATGATGTGGAAACCAGAGACAATGCTTATTCCAGGGCGCTTCCGGAAGTGGAACAACTACTTGCAAAGAATCCGTCCATTCAGGTGGTGATAGATCTGCACCGAGATGAAGTAGCACAGGACACCAGACTGGTGACGGAACTGCAGGGCAGACCCACCGCTAAATTTATGTTCTTTAACGGACTCAGCCGCACGCGCAAGACAGGAGATATCGATTATCTCCGGAATGAGAATCAGGAGGCAAATCTGGCATTTTCTTTTCAGATGCAGCTGAAGGCAGCGGAGTATTACCCGGGTCTGACCCGCAGAATCTATTTGAAGGGATACAGATACAATATGCATCTGTGTCCCAGGACGCTTCTGGTGGAACTGGGAGCGCAGAATAATACATATGAGGAAGCCATCAATGCCTGTGATCCGCTGGCACATATTTTGGATATGGTCCTTGGAGGGGAATGATCTGATTTACGAATGCTGATTTACGAATCAAAGCAAAAACATAGACAAGAATGCGGATTTTATGCTACAATCGTTAGATGCAAGAATATGTCAGGAAAGGACAGCAGTATGACAGCGATAGATCAGAGCAAGATCCGCAATTTTTGTATTGTGGCACATATAGATCATGGAAAATCCACTTTGGCAGACCGTATTATTGAGAAGACCGGTCTGCTGACCAGCAGAGAAATGCAGGCACAGGTTCTGGATAATATGGATCTGGAGAGAGAGCGTGGCATCACCATCAAGGCACAGGCAGTACGCACGGTATATCAGGCGCAGGACGGAGAAGAGTATATCTTTAACTTGATCGATACTCCGGGACATGTGGACTTTAACTACGAAGTCAGCCGTTCTCTGGCGGCCTGCGACGGCGCGATCCTGGTGGTGGATGCGGCACAGGGCATTGAGGCACAGACACTGGCGAATGTCTATCTGGCACTGGATCATGACCTGGATGTCTTCCCGGTCATCAATAAGATCGACCTGCCCAGTGCGGATCCCCAGAGAGTGATTGAGGAGATCGAGGATGTTATCGGCATCGAGGCACAGGATGCACCGCTGATATCCGCAAAAAACGGTATCGGCATTGAGGAAGTGTTAGAGCAGATCGTGAAGAAAATTCCCGCACCAAAGGGCGATCCAACGAATCCTCTGCAGGCGCTGATCTTTGATTCCGTGTATGATTCCTACAAGGGTGTCATTATCTTCTGCCGTGTCATGGAAGGTACCGTGAAAAAGGGCACTGTCATCCGCATGATGGCTACCGGAGCCAGGGAGGAAGTAGTGGAGGTCGGATACTTCGGCGCCGGTCAGTTTATTCCCTGCGAAGAGCTTTCCGCGGGAATGGTAGGTTATATTACCGCTTCCATTAAAAATGTAAAAGACACCGCAGTGGGTGATACGGTGACAGACGATAACAATCCCTGTGCAGTGCCCCTGCCCGGTTATAAAAAAGTCCAGTCCATGGTGTATTGTGGTCTGTATCCCGCAGACGGCTCCAAATACCCAGATCTGAGAGATGCCCTGGAAAAATTACAGTTAAACGATGCGTCCCTGTTTTATGAACCGGAGACCTCCGTGGCATTGGGATTTGGTTTCCGCTGCGGATTCCTGGGACTGTTGCATTTGGAGATTATTCAGGAGCGTCTGGAACGAGAGTATAATCTTGATCTGGTGACCACTGCTCCCGGAGTAGTCTATAAGGTACACAAGACCAATGGGGAAGTGATCGAGCTGACCAATCCTTCCAATCTGCCGGATCCTTCCGAGATCGAATACATGGAGGAGCCTGTGGTAAATGCGGAGATTATGGTAACCTCTGAATTTATCGGATCTATTATGGAATTGTGCCAGGAGCGTCGCGGCAAGTATCTTGGCATGGAATATATCGAAGGCACCAGAGCATTGTTAAAATACGAATTGCCTTTGAACGAGATTATTTACGATTTCTTTGATGCACTGAAATCCCGCTCCCGCGGTTATGCTTCTTTTGATTATGATCTGAAGGGTTATGAGAGATCCAATCTGGTGAAGCTGGACATTCTGATCAACCGCGAGGAAGTGGATGCACTGTCCTTCATTGTCTGCGCGGATTCCGCCTATGAGAGAGGCCGTAAGATGTGTGAGAAATTAAAGGATGAGATTCCGAGACACCTCTTCGAGATTCCCATTCAGGCAGCTATCGGCGGCAAGGTGATCGCCAGAGAGACCGTAAAGGCTATGCGTAAGGATGTGCTGGCAAAATGCTACGGCGGTGATATTACCCGTAAGAAAAAGCTGCTGGAGAAGCAGAAAGAGGGTAAAAAGCGTATGCGGCAGTTCGGTAACGTAGAGATCCCGCAGAAAGCATTTATGAGCGTTTTGAAACTGGATGACAAGAATTAGCCATAATTTTTTGAAGGAGTAATATGAATCAGAAGGAACTGGAAATATATATTCATATTCCCTTTTGCATAAAAAAGTGCAGCTATTGTGACTTTCTGTCTGCTCCTGCTACGGAGCAGACGGTAGAGTCCTATATGGCTGCACTTTTTGCCGAAATCGAAGGGAAGTCCGGTAAATATCGGGATCGCAGAGTGGTGTCAGTGTTTATTGGTGGAGGAACGCCGTCGCGGCTTACCGGAGAGCAGATGGGGCAGCTGATGGCGTGTATCAGACGGCATTTTTTCCTGGACCCGGCGGCAGAGATCACGACGGAAGTAAATCCGGGAACCGTGTCAGAGGAAAAGTTACGTACCTTTCGTAAGGCAGGGATCAATCGCCTGAGCATCGGAATGCAGTCCGCACAGGATGAAGAACTACGTGAACTCGGCAGGATCCATGATTTTGCCGGATTTCTTGAAGCATATGAAGCAGCGGTGCAGGCAGGATATACGAATATCAATGTGGATGTTATGAGCGGATTGCCGGGACAGACGCTTGAAAGTCTACGGGATACCCTGGGGAAACTATTGGCACTCCGGCCTATGCCACAGCATGTTTCGGCATATAGTCTGATCGTGGAGGAGGGAACCCCTTTTGCGAGGATGGCGGAGCGGGGAGAATTACAGTTGCCGGAGGAAGATACGGAGCGGGCAATGTATGAGGAGACCAGGGAGATACTGGCAAAATATGGCTTTCATCGTTATGAGATATCCAATTATGCCAGGGATGGGTATGAGTGCCTTCATAATGTCGGTTACTGGATCCGCAGGGATTATCTGGGCTTTGGCATTGGCGCGGCATCGCTGGTTGATAATGTGAGATTCCAGAATGGACGGGATCTTATCACATACTTGGAGAATCCGCAGAATTGCAGGGAAGAAGAACAGGTGCTTACGGAGCAGGAGCAGATGGAGGAGACCATGTTTTTGGGACTGCGTCTGATCCGGGGAATCTCCTATGAACAGTTTGAAAAACAGTATGGCAGAAGTCTTCCCGAGGTATATGGACCGGTGATCACGCAGAATATTGCAGACGGCTTACTCCGGGAATACACAGAGGAGTCAGGGGAGAGATTTCTGGCACTTACGGAAAAGGGACTGGATGTAAGCAATTATGTGATGGCACAGTTTTTATTCTGAGGTCTGTGAGGACTGACAGGCACTTGTGGACAGAACAACACATAAAATAACATAAGCAACTGTCCACGGAGGTGCTTTTTGAAGACCTTTCAGCAACCCTTAACCGCAGGAGAAGAAGCTTATTATATCCGTTTACTCAGGGAAGGTACCGTGGAAGAAGCCATACAGGCGAAAGAAATTCTGGTGGAGAGGAATTTACGCCTGGTGGCGCATATCGCCAAAAAATACCAGAATGTGGAAGAAGATATGGAGGACCTGATCTCCATCGGATGTATCGGACTGATCAAAGCAGTGAATTCTTTCGATTCCGGAAAAGGCAGGCTGGCTACGTATGCCTGTCGTTGTATCGATAATGAACTTCTGATGATGCTGCGAAGCCGTAAAAAGCTGTCCAGGGAAGTATCTCTATATGAACCGATCGGTCAGGATAAGGAAGGTAATGCTATTCACCTCCTGGATGTGATCGAAGAGAAACAGAAGGATATTGTGGAGGATATGGAGCTCGGAAGAAATATCAGACGCCTGTTTTCGGCCCTTGATCACTGCCTGTCAGACAGAGAATACCGGATTCTTGTAATGCGTTACGGCCTGCGGGGGCAGAAAGAACATACGCAGCAGGAGGTCGGGGATATTCTTGGAATCTCCAGAAGCTATGTGTCCCGTATGGAAAAACGAGCGCTGCATAAGCTTGCATCTAAGCTTCGGGAAGACTAAACACAATCTTGTCAATTATTAGACACTGTGATATATTTATTTTTGTAAGTACGTTTGGATAAGAGGGGGGAATATCGGGGATGCATTTTGTGAAAACGGAAGAATTAAAGACGGGAATGCGTCTTGCCAGACCTATATATAATAAGAAAAGTATTCTTTTGTTTGACAGGAATTCTCTTTTGTCGGTACAGGCAATAGAGAGCATACGCAATTTCGGTCTGATCGGTGTCTATGTTTTAGAGCCTGCGGAACCGCTACCTCCCATGACGCAGGAGGATCTGGAATTTGAGCGGTTCCAGATCAAGGCGGTCAGTGCGATCGAAGAAGAGCTGGATCGCATTCTGAAGACCAGAAAACAGAGCAGGATCCAGACGATTGCGGATATGGTTATCCGCAACTACGGACATTTGGATGAGAAGATTAATTTTTATCAGAATCTGAGAAGCCTGGAAGATTATGTTTCCAGACATTCCCTAAATGTGGCAATACTCTGTGCCATGATTACCCATGTAATGAATATTCGAAGAGAGGAACAGTATCATACCGTATGTGCGGCCCTTCTTCATGATATGGGAAAACTGAAAAAACATGAGGATGTATATTTCGGAGCTCCTTATTCCAGAGAAGACGCGATCAGAAATTGTGAGACCCAGGAAGAGGCTTACAGCGTGATCGAAGAAGCATTTGCGACGGAGGGACCCGCTATACGCCGGATCTACCAGCAGGCGGCGGGAAAGCAGCTGGATCTCTTCCCGGAAGAAGGAAAAGAAAGCAGATATAAAATGCTGGAGGGATCCAATGTATTGCTGGTGGCGAACCGCTATGATGAGATTACCGCGATGACACTGCAGGGAACGGCCCAGTCAGAAGTGAAGGCAGCCCAGGAACTGCTGGAACATCCGGAAGTGTACGACCCGGAGACGGTGCAGGCATTATTAAGATCCATTAATATTCTGCCGCCCGGGGCAAGCGTAGAACTCAGTACCGGAGAAAAGGCGCTTGTTTTGAGTGAAAATGAAGAGAATGTGCTGCGTCCCACAGTGGTAAGCTTCCGTGACAACAGTATTTTGAATCTTGCTTTGCCACAGAATGAGGATATACAGATCGTTGATGTCATGAAGACGATGGATAACAGATATATACTGAAGAAATAAGAAATGAGGAAAAAATATGCCGACAATCGAAGAAATACTCAGAGCCGCCAAAGAAGCCGGAGCAAGTGATGTGCATCTTACGGTAGGTATTCCTCCCAAAATGCGGGTGAACGGTAATCTGATCACAATGGATTATCCCAAAATGCTGCCTGCGGATACCCTGGAGGTGCTGGTCAACATCATGACAGAAGTGCAGAGGGAGCGTTTTGAGGAACGGGGAGAATATGATATGTCGTTCTCTATTCCGAACTGTGGACGTTATCGTGTCAATGCGTATAAACAGAGGGGATCTGTTGCCCTGGCATTCCGTCTGGTGGGAACCAAGGTACCTTCACCGGAAGAACTGGGAGTACCGGAATCGGTGATTGATCTGTATCAGCGCAAACGTGGACTGGTGTTGGTCACCGGCCCTACCGGAAGCGGTAAATCCACCACACTTGCTGCCATTATAGATAAGATCAATAATAACAGGGATGCTCACGTGATTACCCTGGAGGACCCCATAGAGTACCTGCACCAGCATAAAATGTCCATGGTCAATCAGCGTGAGATCGGTATTGATTCCAACAATTATGCCAATGCCTTAAGGGCAGCTCTCCGTGAAGATCCGGATGTTATCCTCGTGGGAGAAATGCGTGATTTTGAGACGATCAGTGTAGCGATCACCGCGGCGGAGACGGGACATCTGGTATTGTCCACACTGCATACCATCGGTGCAGCCAGCACGGTAGACCGTGTCATTGATGTATTCCCGCCGCACCAGCAGCAACAGATCCGGGTACAGCTGTCCAATACACTGGAAGCCGTTATTTCCCAGCAGCTGATACCTACGGCAGACGGAAAACATCGTGTAGCGGCGTTTGAGGTCATGCATGCGAACCATGCGGTACGCAATCTGATCCGCGAGGGAAAATCCCACCAGCTGGCAAGTGTCATGCAGACCAACCGCAAGCTGGGGATGATCACCATGGACGAGGCAATTGTCCAGTTGTATTTTGAAGGCAAGATCGATAGAGAGCAGGCCATCCAGTTCGCACAGGATCCGGACAGCATGGAAAATAAGATCTGATCCTGAGGATCATAAAATGATAATCACCGTGAATGATTCAGAGTCCCACACCATAGGAATGAGAACAGGCTCTGAATCGTTGCGGAAATCAAATTTCGAAAAGCTGATTTCCAAGGAAAATTTCTAATACAAAATTCTTTTATTGCCCATCGGGCATTTCGCAGAGTTTCTGCATTTCGTTGGTTACCCAATATTTATCACAAAATTTATATACAAGGAGGTAGTTTATGTTTTCGACAATTGATTCCGGTGCAGTCTGCGGATTGCAAGCGTATCTGGTCCGCGTGGAGGTGGATCTGGCTGGGGGATTGCCCTCTTTTCAGATGGTGGGTTCTTTGGGGAGTGAGGTGAGAGAATCCCGGGAGAGAGTGTGTGTCGCCATGAAAAATTCGGGGTTTCAGATTCCACCCTGCCATATAACAGTGAATCTTGCACCGGCAGACAGGCGTAAGGACGGAACGGCATTTGATCTGCCCATTGCCGTAGGCTTGTTAAAAGATATGGAGCTTCTCACGGAGGAGACGGTACGGGATACTCTGTTTTTGGGAGAGTTGGGACTGAACGGTGAGATCAAAAGAGTCAAAGGTGTGCTTCCCATTATCCGGGAAGCTGCCGGTAAGGGAATTACCAGAGTGATCGTTCCCCGGGAAAACGCATTGGAGGCAGCGGTGATCCCGGGGATTACGGTATGGGGTGTCGGGGAACTGGGAGAGCTTATTATGGCTCTGCTGCATCCGGATACGGAAAATGAAAAAATATACAAACCCAGGATCCGGGCAGAAGAACTGTTACAGAAAAAGAAAGCAGACAGAAGAGGAGACTTTAAAGAGGTGTCGGGGCAGGAGAGTGCCAGGCGAGGTGCAATGATCGCGGCAGCGGGATTCCATAACCTGCTGATGATGGGACCGCCGGGGGTGGGGAAATCCATGATTGCCGGGAGAATTCCGGGGATATTACCGCCCCTTACACTGGAGGAGAGTCTGGAGGTAACCAGTATTTACAGTGTGGCGGGGCTGCTTACTCCGGAACAGGCGCTGATCACGGAGAGACCTTTTTACGCACCTCACCATACAGTCACTGCAGCGGCACTGATCGGCGGCGGAAATGCCTATCCCAGACCCGGAATGGTATCTCTGGCACATCGGGGCGTGTTGTTTTTGGACGAGCTTCCGGAATTTCAGCGGACGGTGCTGGACAGTATGCGGCAACCGTTGGAAGAACGCAGGGTACAGATTGCCAGGGCGTCGGGAGTGGTAACTTTTCCGTCGGATTTTATGCTGGTGGCTGCCATGAACCCCTGTCCCTGCGGATATTATCCGGATCGGAACAAATGCCGCTGCACACAGCCGCAGATAGAAAAATATCTCGGAAAAGTATCGGGACCGCTATTGGACCGTATTGATCTGTGCGTGGAACTGCAACCGGTGGATATTTTGCATTTACAGACAAAAATCACAGGAGAAAGCAGTGAACAGATGCGGGAGAGAATCGAAAGAGCCAGAAAAATGCAGGAGAAGAGGTATGCGGGAACAGAGTATCGCTTCAATGGGGATGTATCATCGGCAGATGTGGATCATTATTGTAGTCTGGGAGAAACGGAGAAAAATGTCATGGAACAGCTGTACCATACGTTGGAACTGAGCGCCAGGGCATATCATCGGATTTTGAAGACCGCCAGAACGATTGCCGATCTGGAGGAACAGGAAAACATTGCAAAAGAACATCTTCTGGAGGCAGCCTGCTATCGCCCCTCCGGAGAGTACTGGGGATAGAAGGGAGAGCCGGAGATGACAGAGACGGAGAGAATGTATGCTTATTTTATATGCAGTATTCCCATGATCGGCGGGGTAAGAGCCGGTCAGCTGCTAAGCAGATTCGGGGATCCGCAGGGAGTCTATGAAGCCGGTACCGCCGGCTGGAGGGAGATATTGAGTGATTCTGTTGTGGAGTATATGGACAGACAGAAAAAAAGCGGTAATCTTGAAGAAGAATATCACAGCTTAGGAGAAAAACAGATCGGACTGGTATTACAGGAGGAAGAGGGATTTCCACAGAAACTGCTGGAAATACCGGACCCACCCTACGGCTTGTTTTATAAAGGAAAATTACCGGAACAGAAACAGCCGTCGGTGGCAGTCATCGGAGCCAGAGAGTGTTCGGAATACGGACGTTTTGTGGCGGAAGAACTGGGCAGATACCTCGGTAGTCAGGGAATACAGGTCATCAGCGGAATGGCAAGGGGAATCGATGGGATCAGCCAGCAGGCAGCGCTTTTGGCAGGAGGGACATCCTATGGAGTGCTGGGATGCGGAGTGGATATCTGTTATCCCAGACAGAACAGGAAATTGTACGAGGAACTGATACAAAAAGGGGGTCTGTTGTCCACTTATGCGCCGGGGACAAAGGCACTGCCGGCATATTTTCCCCCGAGGAACCGTATCGTCAGCGGGTTGGCGGATGCGTTGATCGTCATAGAAGCCAGACAGAAAAGCGGGACGTTAATTACCGTGGATATGGCGCTGGAGCAGGGGAAGGATGTTTATGTGGTTCCCGGCAGAATCACGGACAGACTCAGTGACGGTTGTAACCGCCTACTGACACAGGGGGCGGGGGTGTTCCTGTCACCGGAGAACTTTACGGAGGAATTTTTGAGGAACTGGGAAGAAAAGCAGGAGCTTTCATCGCCGGATCCGGCGCAGAAAATAAGAGGCAGACGAAAGAGCCGGAAATGGATAGAAAAGCTGGAGGAGCCTTTGCGTCAGGTGTACAAATTGTTGGATTGTGTGCCGAAATCGACGGAGATTATTTTGCAGGAGGCATGGAAGAAAGGAGAATATATAGATATTGTCACGTTGCACCGGAGACTGATGGAATTGGAACTGATGGGATATGTAAAGCAGAATACCCCGGGGTATTTTGGTACTTCTGCGAATTGACAAGGGTTTTAGATCGGGGGTATAGTTAAGAATACAGACGCAAGAAAGGCAGGGTAACCCTATGAACGATAAAGATACTTACAGAATGCATACAAAAGTCATACAGATCGGAGACCGTAAGATCGGCGGCGGCAATCCTATCGCCATCCAGTCCATGACCAATACGAAGACGGAAGATGTGAAAGCTACGGTGGAACAGATCCTGCGACTGGAAAAGGCAGGCTGCGAGATCATCCGTTGTACGGTACCTACCTTAGAGGCGGCAGCAGCCATCCGTGAGATCAAGAAGCAGATTCATATTCCTCTGGTAGCGGATATTCATTTTGACTACCGTATGGCGCTGGCTGCCATCGAGAACGGTGCGGACAAGATACGTATCAACCCCGGCAATATCGGAAGTACGGAGCGGGTGAAGGCTGTGGTGGATGTGGCGAAGGAGCGGAATATCCCCATACGTGTCGGTGTCAACAGCGGCTCCCTGGAGAAGCCGTTAATAGAGAAATACGGTGGTGTGACAGCTGAGGGCATTGTGGAGAGCGCACTGGATAAGGTGCACATGATCGAAGACTTAGGATATGACAATCTGGTCATCAGTATCAAGTCTTCGGATGTATTAATGTGCGTGAAAGCCCATGAACTGCTGGCAGGGAAGACTGTATATCCGCTGCATGTGGGCATTACCGAGTCCGGTACAGTCAACAGCGGCAATATTAAATCTGCCATTGGTCTGTCCCTGATCTTAAGCCAGGGCATCGGGGACACGATCCGTGTATCCCTGACAGGAGACCCTGTGGAGGAGATCAAGTCCGCGAAGCTGATCCTGCGTACCCTGGGACTCAGAAAGGGCGGCATCGAAGTCGTATCCTGCCCTACCTGTGGCAGAACCCAGATCAATCTGATCGACCTGGCGACCAGGGTGGAAAAGCTGGTGGAAGATTATCCGCTGGATATTAAGGTGGCAGTCATGGGCTGCGTGGTAAACGGTCCCGGAGAAGCAAAAGAAGCGGATCTGGGAGTAGCGGGAGGCATCGGAGAGGGCCTGCTGATCAAACACGGAGAGATTATAAAAAAGCTTCCGGAGGATCAGCTGCTCCCCGCCTTAAAAGAGGAATTGGATCATTGGAGTTAAAATAGATGAGTAAACCTTTTTTTGAAGTATTTCCGAATTTACAGTTGCATACGGATATTCATGACCTGATGGGTCAGACAGAAGTAGAGAGAGTCTCGGCGACAAAGCGCAGAGACTTTCTTCGGGTGTATTTAAAAAGTACCCGTCTGATTCAGAAAGCAGATATCTGGACCGCGGAACAGGAGATTAAAAAGCAGTTGTTTCCGGATGCCAACCTGACGGTAAAAATATACGAAAAATTTGAACTTTCTTCCCAATACAATCCGGAAAAGCTGATGGATATCTATAAAGAAAGTATTCTGGAGGAATTTCGGGAATACAGTCATATCCAGTACAACGCCCTGAAGACGGCCAGAATTGAGTATCCTGCGGACAATGAAATGCTGATAACGATGGAGGATACGGTGCTGAACCGCAGTATGGAAGGAGAGATATTACAGATCCTTGAGAAGATACTGGTGGAACGCTGTGGATTCTCTGTGAAGCTCCATGCAGCCTATGTGGAAAAAGAGGCCGGAAGATTCAAGGAGGAAGAGGAAGCTAAGATCCGCATGAAGGTAGATGCCATCTACAGCCGCACCAGAGGCAGGAAGGAAGAGGCTGTGGACAGCACAGCGCCTGCGCAGGACACAGAGCAGGAAAATACACAGAGCCCGGAGGCGAAAAAGACAGACAATTCCGGCAAGGCAAAAAGCGAACCGGCAGGTGGCGTGACCAAGAGCTTCCAGGGGGGAGGCCGTGGCGAATTCAAGCGCGGAGAATTCAAAAAAGGAGAGTTCCGTAAGGGCGGCAATTTTGAAAAGGGCGCCCTGAAGAGATCGGACAATCCCGATGTGATCTATGGCAGAGATTTTGAAGAGGAAGCCATGAAGATCGAGGAACTGATCGGTGAGATGGGGGAAGTGACCATCCGCGGAAAAGTACTGTCTGTGGATACCAGGGATATTAAGAATGAGAAGACCATCATTATCTTCAATATGTCCGATTTTACCGATACCATGACTATCAAAATGTTCGTGCGTACGGAACAGGTGAAGGAAGTGACCGGGGATATTAAGCCGGGAGCCTTTTTAAAGGTAAAGGGAATCTGTATGATGGATAAGTTCGACCATGAGCTTGCCATCGGCTCCATCGCCGGAATCAAGAAGATCCCTGATTTTACCAATACAAGAATGGATACTTCCGCCAGAAAACGTGTGGAGCTGCACTGCCATACCAAAATGAGTGATATGGATGGTGTCTCAGAGGCAAAAGATATCGTAAAACGTGCCTATAAATGGGGACATCGTGCCATCGCCATCACAGATCACGGCGTGGTACAGAGTTTTACCGATGCCAATCATGTCTGGGACGATCTGTGGAAAGCCGAAAAGGGCAAGCGAAAAGAAGCCGGAGACGAGAATCCGGACAAGCAGGACTTTTTCAAAATTATCTATGGAGTAGAGGCATACCTGGTGGATGATCTGAAGGAGATCGTGACCAATGATAAGGGACAGAGTCTGCACGAGGATTATGTGGTGTTCGATATCGAGACCACAGGATTCTCCCCCGTGAATAACCGGATCATTGAGATCGGTGCGGTCAAGGTGTCCGACGGTGAGATCGTGGATCGTTTTTCCACCTTTGTGAATCCGGATGTGCCCATTCCTTTTGAAATTGAGAAGCTGACAAGTATCCGGGATGAGGATGTCATGGACTCTCCGCAGATCGATGTGATTCTGCCGCAGTTTCTGGAATTTTGTGACGGTTGTATCATGGTGGCACACAATGCCGGCTTCGATATGAGCTTCATTATGGAGAACTGCAGAAGACTGGGATATCCGCAGGAGTTTACCTATGTGGATACCGTGGGCATCTCCAGAGTATTGTTGAAGAATCAGTCAAAGCATACCCTGGATGCGGTGGCGAAGACTTTGGGGATATCCCTGGAGAACCATCACAGAGCCGTGGATGATGCGGAGTGTACGGCACATATTTTTGTGAAATTTATTAAAATGCTGGAGGAGCAGGATATCCATAATCTGACGGAAGTCAATGCACTGGGGGCATCCAGTGTGGATGCTGTGAAAAAAATGCCCTCCTACCATGCCATTATTTTGGCAAAAAATGATCTGGGGCGCATCAACCTCTACCGGTTGGTGTCCCAGTCACATCTGACCTATTTTAACAAGCATCCCCGGATTCCCAAGAGTCTGGTGATGAAGTACAGGGAAGGTCTGATCCTGGGAAGCGCCTGTGAGGCGGGAGAACTGTACCGGGCATTGCTTGACGGGCAGTCGGATGCACAGATCGCAAGGCTGGTAAAATTCTATGATTATTTGGAGATTCAGCCCTGCGGCAACAATAAGTTCATGATCGCTTCGGAGCGTGTCCGAAATGTGAATTCCATCGAGGATATTCAGAATATCAACCGCAGGATTGTGGAGCTGGGAGAGCAGTTCCATAAGCCGGTGGTAGCTACCTGCGATGTGCATTTCCTGGATCCGGAGGATGAGGTCTACCGTCGTATCATCATGGCAGGACGGGGGTTTGATGATGCGGATGATCAGGCTCCGCTGTATTTACATACTACGGAGGAAATGCTGGAAGAGTTCTCCTATCTGGGCAGTGACAAGGCGGAAGAGATCGTCATTACCAATACGAATATGATCGCCGATATGATTGAGACCATTGCACCGGTGCGCCCGGACAAGTGTCCCCCGGTCATTCCGGACAGTGATAAGACACTGACGGAGATCTGTTACAACAGGGCCCATGAGATCTATGGACCGGATCTGCCACAGATCGTAGAGGCAAGACTGGAGAAGGAACTGAACTCCATTATCAAAAATGGATTTGCCGTAATGTACATCATTGCGCAGAAGCTGGTATGGAAGTCAGTGGAGGATGGATACCTGGTAGGTTCCCGTGGATCCGTAGGAAGCTCCTTTGTGGCGACCATGGCGGGAATCACGGAGGTCAATCCCTTAAGTCCCCATTATTATTGCAGCAAGTGTCATTATGTGGATTTCGACAGTGAAGAGGTCAAAGCCTACGCCGGTAAAGCGGGAATCGATATGCCGGACAAGGTCTGCCCGGTGTGTGGAGAGAAGCTTCATAAGGATGGCTTTGATATTCCTTTCGAGACGTTCCTGGGATTCAAGGGAGATAAGGAGCCGGATATCGACCTGAACTTCTCCGGTGAGTACCAGTCCAAGGCGCATAAATACACGGAGGTTATCTTCGGCGCAGGACAGACTTTCCGTGCCGGAACCATTGCAACCCTGGCGGATAAGACTGCTTTCGGTTATGTGAAGAATTATTTTGAAGAACGTGGCATTCATAAGCGGACCAGCGAGATCGACCGTATCGCTTCCGGATGTACCGGAGTGCGACGCAGTACCGGTCAGCATCCCGGCGGTATCGTTGTATTGCCTCTGGGGCAGGATATTAACTCCTTCACCCCGGTACAGCATCCGGCGAATGATATGACCACGGATACCATAACCACACACTTTGACTACCATTCCATCGACCATAACCTGTTGAAACTGGATATTCTGGGACACGATGATCCTACCATGATCCGTATGCTGCAGGATCTGACGGGGAGAGATCCCTTGACGATCCCGCTGGATGGACAGGATGTTATGAGTCTGTTCCAGAACACGGACGCGTTAGGCATCACCCCGGAACAGATCGGTGGAACAAAGTTAGGAGCATTAGGCATTCCGGAGTTCGGTACAGACTTCGCTATGCAGATGGTTATTGATGCGAAACCCAAGGCGTTTTCCGATCTGGTGCGTATCTCCGGTCTGTCCCACGGTACCAACGTATGGCTGGGCAATGCGCAGGATCTGATCATGAGCGGCGTGGCGACAATTTCCACGGCGATCTGTACCCGTGATGATATCATGCTGTATCTGATCCAGATGGGCGTGGAGTCGGAGAAGTCCTTCAAGATCATGGAGGCAGTACGTAAGGGTATGGTGGCGAAGGGAAAATGTGCCATGTGGGAAGAGTGGAAAGCGGATATGCTGGCGCATGACGTACCCCAGTGGTATATCGAATCCTGCCAGAAAATCGAGTATATGTTCCCGAAGGCACATGCGGCGGCGTACGTTATGATGGCATGGCGTATCGCTTATTGCAAGATCCATTATCCGTTAGCTTATTACGGTGCGTTTTTCAGTATCCGCGCCAAGGCATTTTCCTATGAGATCATGTGTCAGGGGCAGAGGCACTTGGAGAGCGTGATGGCAGAGTACAAAAAACGACAGGATACTCTTTCTAATAAGGAAAAAGATGCTATGGGTGATATGCGTATCGTGCAGGAGATGTATGCAAGAGGCTTCGAATTTGAACCCATCGACATCTTCCGTGCACAGTCCAGATCGTTCCAGATCGTGGATGGAAAATTAATGCCGTCTTTAAACAGTATCGACGGATTGGGAGAGAAGGCGGCAGATGCCATTGTGGAAGCTGCCAAGGACGGTCCGTTCCTCTCCAAAGATGATTTTCGTCAAAGAACTAAGGTTTCCAAGACGATAATTGACCTTATGGATTCGTTAGGATTATTAGGAGACCTGCCCGAGTCCAATCAGATCAGTATATTTGATCTGGTGTAACAGCTCAGCCATACCGTGTGGAACACACTGCGTGGACGCTTGCGTACAAAGCAGCGTGTTCCACACGGTATGAGCGGAGCGCCCGATCCATGAAGTAAAAGATGAGCCGCGCAAGCGGCGCCGGCTGCGCAGCAGACGCTTTTGCGAATGGTCCGGGCACTGAGCTTTTGCGCTGGGGACAGAACGTTCCTAAAATTTTTGAAAAAAGTACTTGCATTTTTAATGGTTCTCCATTATACTATGCAAGTACGGTTTTTTTGGCTGATTGGTCAAGCGGTTAAGACGTCGCCCTCTCACGGCGAAAACAGGGGTTCGATTCCCCTATCAGCTGCTCTTTGAAAATTGTAGAAAATTTTCAAAAAATACTTGCAATTTTCAAATTAATGTATTATACTGAATAAGGTTCGTAAGTAACCTATGGCTGATTGGTCAAGCGGTTAAGACGTCGCCCTCTCACGGCGAAAACAGGGGTTCGATTCCCCTATCAGCTGCTTATTCTTTCATAGAATAGCCCAACCCTGAAAAGTGTCGAAGAGCAGAAATGATTGCTTTTTGGCTCTTTTTTTTATAAATTTTTCTTGCCATTCCCATTTTTTTGTTGTATAGTGGTTCACGATTACTCAAATCATGGGGAAAAAGCGGCAAAGAGGCGGGAACCGAAAGCCGTATATCCGCGAAAACGGATGGATGGGAGCATATATGGCAAAATATTTAGTAATTGTAGAGTCACCGGCGAAGGTGAAGACAATCAAAAAATTTTTGGGAGCGAATTATGAGGTTATGGCCAGCCAGGGGCATGTGAGGGACCTGCCCAAGAGTCAGCTGGGAATTGATGTGGAACATGACTATGAACCGAAATACATTACGATCCGCGGCAAGGGAGATCTGCTGGCATCCTTACGTAAAGAAGTGAAGAAAGCAGAGAAGATCTATCTCGCAACCGACCCGGACCGTGAGGGAGAGGCCATTTCCTGGCATTTATACTATGCCTTGAAACTGGAAGATAAAAAAGTATATCGTATCACCTTTAATGAGATCACCAAAAGTGCGGTGAAGGAATCCTTAAAGCATGCCAGAGAGATTGATATGAATCTGGTAGATGCCCAGCAGGCGAGACGTGTGTTGGACCGCGTGGTAGGCTATCGGATATCCCCTATTCTGTGGGCGAAGATCAAGAGAGGCTTAAGTGCCGGCCGCGTGCAGTCTGTGGCTCTGCGGATCATCTGCGACAGAGAGGATGAGATCAATGCCTTCATTCCGGAGGAGTACTGGTCCCTGGATGTGAATCTGAAGGTAAAGGGCGAGAAGAAGCCCATCTGTGCAAAATATTACGGAACTACGGAGAAAAAGCAGGGGATCGGCAGCAAGGAAGAAGCTGATGAGATCATGAATTCCCTGAAGGGTGCCAAATACGAAGTGAAGGAAGTTCGACACGGCGAGCGTGTGAAGAAGGCACCCCTTCCTTTTACTACCTCCACCTTACAGCAGGAAGCCAGCAAGGTGCTGAATTTCTCCACACAGAAGACCATGCGTCTTGCACAGCAGTTATACGAAGGTGTGGATATCAAGGGAGAAGGTACGGTAGGTCTGATCACCTATTTACGTACGGATTCCACCCGTGTATCGGAAGAAGCGGAAGCACAGGCTGCGCAGTTCATCGACGCACATTACGGTGAAAAGTACAAGGCTGCCGTAAATACAGAAAAAAAGAACGGTCAGAAGATCCAGGATGCCCACGAGGCCATCCGTCCTACGGATTTAAACCGTATGCCCATTGCCATCAAAGAACAGCTGCCCAGAGATCTGTTCCGTCTGTATCAGCTGATCTGGAAACGTTTTGTAGCAAGCCGCATGAGTGCAGCACAGTATGATACGACTTCAGTGAAAATTCAGGCGAAGGATCAGATCTTTACGCTGGCAGCCTCCAAAATGCGATTTGATGGTTTCATGAGTGTCTATACCCAGGAGGAAGATAAGGACGAGGAAAATGTACTGGGCGGCAACCTGGATGAGAACAGTGTACTGGAATTTATAAATTTTGATCCGAAGCAGCACTTTACCCAGCCTCCCGCACATTATACCGAGGCAAGTCTGGTGCGTGCCCTGGAAGAACTGGGCATCGGACGTCCCAGTACCTATGCACCTACCATCACCACGATTCTCGCCAGAAGATATATTACCAAGGAGAATCGTAATATCTATGTGACGGAGCTGGGTGAAGTGGTCAATCATATGATGAAGGAAGCCTTCCCGGCCATCGTGGATGTGAATTTTACCGCTAATATGGAGACCTTGCTGGATGGTGTGGAAGAAGGCACTGTGAAGTGGAAGACCATTGTGGAGAACTTCTATCCGGACCTGGATGCAGCAGTGAAAAAAGCTGAGAAAGATCTGGCGGAGGTGACGATCGCGGATGAAGAATCCGACGAAGTCTGTGAACTGTGCGGCAGACGCATGGTGATCAAATACGGACCTCACGGCAGATTTCTGGCATGCCCCGGATTCCCTGAGTGCCGCAACACCAAGCCTTATTTCGAGAAGATTGGCGTGGCATGTCCCAAGTGCGGCAAAGATATTGTTATGAAGAAGACCAAGAAGGGCAGAAGATATTACGGCTGTATCGATAATCCGGAATGTGATTTCATGGTATGGCAGAAGCCTTCGGGAGAGAAATGCCCCCGCTGCGGTAAGTTACTGCTGGAAAAAGGTAACAAACTGGTCTGCATGGACGAACAATGCGGTTATGTGAAGAATAAACCGACGGAAGAGAAGTAGTTTTATATACTGTCAGAATTTTCTCATAAATTAGCGCTATTTTCATTGTAATCTGAAATTACATGTGCTACAATGTGCATAACATCTTGTGGTTTCGTAGTATGTGTAAACGGAGGAAGATAGATGAGTAGCGTACAATTGTTGGACAAGACACGTAAGATCGGTAAATTGTTACACAATAATAACTCCAGCAAAGTGGTATTCAGCGATATCTGTAAGGTAATGCGTGAGATCCTGAATTCCAATGTACTGGTGATCAGCAGGAAGGGTAAGGTACTGGGTGTAGGTAAATCCGACGGAATCGAACCCATCACAGAGCTTTTGGATGACAGTATTGGCGGATTTATCGATCCGATGTTAAATGAGAGACTGCTTGGTGTGTTGTCCACGAAGGAGAATGTCAACTTGGAGACTCTTGGTTTCGAGAATATCGACACGAGAAAGTTCCAGGCAATTATCACTCCCATCGAGATCGCCGGTGAGAGGCTGGGAACACTCTTTATTTATAAGTGTGACGAACAGTATGACATCGATGATATTATTCTCTGCGAGTATGGAACTACAGTGGTGGGACTGGAAATGCTCCGGGCAGTAAATGAAGAGAGTGCGGAAGAGAGCCGTAAGGTAGCGGTTGTGAAATCCGCAGTCAGCACCCTGTCATTCTCAGAGATGGAAGCCATTACCCATATTTTTGATGAATTAAACGGTATGGAAGGAATCCTGGTAGCGAGCAAGATCGCTGACAGAGTCGGCATTACCAGATCCGTCATTGTCAATGCCTTAAGGAAGTTTGAAAGTGCCGGCGTTATCGAGTCCAGATCCTCCGGCATGAAGGGAACGTATATCAAGGTATTGAACGATGCCGTGTTTGATGAGATTGAAGAATTAAAGCGCCAAAATGGCAGAAATTAAGTAAAAAGTACAAAAATAACGACAGATTAGGAAGAAGAGACTATTGCGAAAAATAGTCTCTTCTCTTATTTTAGTATTGTGTTTTTGTCGAAATACTTTATAATAAAGTAGAGTAGGTATGGTAGAAGCAGTTCCTGTGCGATTTTATCGATTTTTTAAGGAACAGTAGAATGTGAGGTAGTATGATACAGACAAATGCGTTTGATTATATTAATGTTTTAAATCGTGCCGCGGATGCTGCATGGCAACGGAATGAAGCTATTTCCAATAACATTGCCAATGTAGATACACCGGGGTATAAGAGACAGGATGTGGCTTTTGAGTCGGTACTGCAGCAGGCTCTTGGCAATAATCGCTATCAGTCCATGGATGATAAAGTAGCCAATGTCAATCTGAGCAGACTCCGCGGCAGGGCGTATGTGGATTATGCCAATTATTCCTACCGCCTGGACGGCAATAATGTGGATATCGAGAATGAAAATGTGATGCTGGCAGAGAATCAGCTGAAATACCAGGGACTGATCAGCAGCATCAATCAGGAATTTACCAATTTACAGACTGTGATGAAGTGAGGGATTAGCGTATGAGTATGTTTTCAGCATTTGATGTTACGGCATCCGGACTGACAGCACAGAGACTGCGTATGGACGTGATCTCCGAAAATGTTGCCAATGCCAATACCACAAGAACCGAGGATGGTACACCGTATCGCCGCAAAATCGTTACGTTCCAGCAGAAGAATCCGCAGCAGACCTTCAGCCAGGTGCTGCATAATGTAAGCAGCGGCTACTCCGGAAGCGGTGTTAAGGTCAGTCAGATCTTCGAGGATACCACTACGGAGATGAATATGGTATACGATCCTTCCCATCCGGATGCGGACGAGAATGGATATGTGACATATCCGAATGTGAATATTGTCACGGAAATGACGGATCTGATCGATGCCAGCAGATCTTACGAGGCGAATTCCACGGCGTTTAATGCCAGCAAATCCATGGCACTGAAAGGACTGGAGATCGGTCAGTAAGCTGACGGATCCGGATAACGGCCCATTGCATAACGGACCGGAATATACGACGTAAGGAAGGATATGGTTTATAAAATGGATATTTCTGCGATCACTGCTTTAAATAATGTAAACGGAACAGCCACGGTGTCTCCCACCTCTCTGACAGGAATGCTTGCGGAGAAGGAGAAGAAGGCGGAAGGCACGATGTTCGAGACTTTTCTCAACACAGCAATCGACAATGTGAAGACGACCAACAGCTATCTCTCAGATGCCGAAAATGAGAAGATCCGGTTCGCACTGGGTGAGACGGACAACACACATGACCTTACCATTGCCATGGAAAAGGCTTCTACGGCACTGCAGTATACCGTAGCCATCCGCGATAAGGTGATGGAAGCCTACAAGGAATTGATGCAGATTCAGATCTAAATCATACCTTTTTATACTTGACGTAAGAGGAGAGAGCTGCAATGGCAGACAAATTAAAAGAAATACCTGCGAAAATACTGGAATGGTGGAATAAGTTCACAACCAGACAGAAGAGCATCATTATCGGAGCCGCTGCGGTTGTGATCTTTGCATTTGCGATCATCATGTATGTCATGAGCAAACCACAGTATGTACGATTGGTTACCTGCGAGACTACCGCACAGGCGTCAGAAATCATAGATACGCTGGACAGTGCCGGGATCGCACATAGAGAATCCAATGACGGACTGAAGATCGATGTAGAGAGCAGCAAACAGAGTGCGGCTAACCTGGCCCTCGGATCTGCCGGATATGTACCGGATGCCCTGAATCTGAATGATTATCTGGGGAACAGCATGTCTACGACCGCTACCGATAAGGAGAGACTCTACAATTCCTATCTGGAGCAGTATATTACACAGACGATCGAGGCACAGAGCGCTGTAAAATCGGCTAAGGTACATTTAAGCTTCCCGAAGGATAACGGAACGCTGGCGGCACAGAACGAAGAAGCATCTGCATTCATCCAGCTGGAGCTGGATGGTACGTTTACATCCGCGAATGCAGCAGCGCTGGCAAAGTGTGTTGCTACATGGCTGCGGAATGATACCACGGCGAATATTACCATTATGGATACTGATTCCAATCTGCTGTTTGCAGGCGGTGACGATTACACATCCGCAGGCATTGCCAATTCCATGCAGGAATTACAGAACCAGGCAGAATCCATGATCGCCAATCAGGTAAAAAAGGTGCTGTTGGGAACCAAGCAGTATAACGATGCGGCAGTGACCAGCCATCTGAGTATGGATTTCTCCGATTATAAGGAGACAGTAAAAGAATATTATGCAAATTCCGGAAGAGATGAAGGTATGCTTTCTCATGAGGAGACTTATGAGAGTGAGAACACCAATGATGGCGGAGGTGTTCCGGGTACCACCTCCAATGGGGAAAGCGGGAAAACCACTTATGTATCCCCGGACAGCAATAACAGCTCTTCCTCGACTTCTGAGACCAGCAGGGATTATCTGCCGAATGAGTCCATTACCGATAAGGTGACACCGGCGGGAGGGATCAATTATACCAATTCCTCCATATCCATTGCTGCAATTACCTATAAAGAGATCCATTATGAGGATGTCAAGAGACAGGGACTTTTGGACGGTACTACCTGGGACGAATACAAAACCCAGAACAGTGCGGATACCAAACTGGATGTGGATTCCGATATGTACAGTCTGGTAGCCAATGCTACAGGGATCAATGAGAGCAATATTACGATTATTGCCTATGAAAGTCCGATCTTTTATGATAAGGAGACCACACCGGTCAGCTGGCAGACAGTGCTCAGTGTGGTGATGCTGATCCTGATTCTGGGATTACTCGTATTTGTAGTATTGCACAGTATGCGTACCAGACAGGCAGTACAGCAGGAAGAAGAGGTATCTGTGGAGAATATGCTGCAGTCCACTCCTGAGACCGAACTGGAAGATATCGATGTGGAATCCAAGTCCGAGACACGTAAAATGATTGAGAAATTCGTAGATGAGAATCCGGAGTCGGCAGCGGCGCTGTTGCGTAACTGGCTGAACGAAGACTGGAACTAGGAAACGGAGTAAACATGGCAAGAACAAAAGCAGAAGGCGGAATATCGGGATTGCAGAAAGCGGCAATTCTTTTGATCGCATTGGGACCGGAGAGATCCGCCGGGATTTTTAAACATCTAAAAGAAGAAGAAATCGAAGAACTGACACTGGAGATTGCTAATACCAGGAGTGTCACACCTCAGGTAAAAGAAGAAGTGATCAATGAATTCTACGAGGTGTGTCTGGCACAGCAGTATATTGCCGAGGGCGGTATCAACTATGCAAAAGAACTGCTGGAAAAGGCATTGGGTTCCGACAAGGCGATGGATGTTATCGGAAAACTGACTGCGTCCCTGCAGGTGAAGCCTTTCGAATTTGTGCGTAAGACCGATGCCAGCCAGCTGATCAACTTCATCCAGGATGAGCATCCGCAGACCATCGCACTGATTTTGTCCTATCTGTCTCCCAGTCAGGCAGCATTGATCATATCTGCACTGCCTCCCGACAGCCAGGCGGAAGTGGCAAGACGTATTGCTGTCATGGACCGTACCAGTCCTGATGTTATCAAAGAAGTGGAAAAGGTACTGGAATCCAAGCTGGCAAGTCTGGTGAACCAGGACTACACCATTATCGGTGGTGTCGATGCAGTGGTAGATATTCTGAATACGGTAGACCGTGGTACCGAGAAACACATTATGGAGACTCTGGAGATCGAAGAACCGGAACTGGCAGACGAGATCCGCAAAAAAATGTTTGTGTTCGAGGATATCCTTTTACTGGACGACAAAGCAATTCAGCGTGTGCTGCGTGACGTGGACAACAATGATCTGGCAGTGGCACTGAAGGGTGCCAACGAGCAGGTACAGAATGCGATCTTCAACAATCTGTCCAAACGTCTGGTGGTTATGATCAAGGAAGATATGGAATTTATGGGCCCTGTACGTATGAAGGATGTAGAAGAAGCACAGCAGAAGATTGTCAATATTATCCGTAAGCTGGAGGATTCCGGTGAGATCATCATTTCCAGAGGCGGAGGTGACGAGATCGTTGTCTAGTAATCTTTTAAAAAAGGGATTTACAAAGCTTTCGGAAGACGATGCAAGAGTGATAGATACCAATGAACTGGTAGCAAAACGTATCAGGGAGCTGTCTGCCAAAATGCAGAAGGAAAGTAATACGGGGTTTGTGTCCGGCCTGGCAGCGGACAAAGTGGAAGCACCGGTGACAGATCCGGAGGAAGAGAAAACAGATTTCACTCCTTCCGGCAATGTGATCAAAGCAGGAGAAGATCTTCAGAGGCTTAAGGAAGATGCGGAGGCGGAAGCACAGAAGATCGTAGAAGATGCCAGGGCACAGGCAGAAAGTATTTTGCAGGATGCCAGATCACAGGCGGAAGCAGAGCGGGCAGACATACAGGAAGCGGCCAGAAGACAGGGACAGCAGGAAGCACAGGCGGAAGCGGATCGCGCAGAGGCTGCACGAGAAGCAGAATATCAGAAGAAAACGGTGGGACTGGAAGCAGAATACCAGAAGCGGCTGGACGAGCTGGAACCTGAATTTGTGGACACGATCACCGGAATTTATGAGCATATTTTTCATGTAGACCTGCATTCCTACCGGGAGGTTCTGTGTTATCTGATCTCCACTACCATGCGGAAATCAGAGGATAACAGAAGCTTTCTGATTCATGTGTCCAAAGAAGATTACCCTTATGTCAGTATGCAGAAAAAGCAGATCTCTGCAGGTGCGGCTGCGCCGAATGCAACCGTGGAGATCGTGAAAGACATTACCCTCGGAAAGGGCGAGTGCCTGATCGAGACAGAGGGCGGTATTTTTGACTGCGGACTGGGAACACAGCTGTCCGAACTGCGTCAGAAATTAAAATTATTATCCTACGAAGGCTGATAAATGGTCATTAAGAACATAGATTTTGAAAAATATAATAAATTAGCAGATAAGACCTTTTACCGGAAACTGGGAAAAGTGGTAAATGTGGTAGGTCTGACGATTGAGTCGGCCGGTCCGGATTCCAAGCTGGGGGATCTGTGCAGGATCCTGCCGGAAACGGAAGGGGCAAAACCCATTATGGCTGAGGTTGTGGGATTTCGTGATAAGAAGACTCTTCTTATGCCCTACGATTCGGTAGATGGCATCGGTCTCGGCTGTGTGGTGGAAAATACGGGAGACCCCCTGACAGTTACGGTAAGTGAGAAGCTTTTGGGCAAGACGGTAAACGGACTGGGAATCCCCATTGATGGAGACACGATTACAGGCGTGGCATATCCGGTAGAGGCGGCACCGCCGGACCCTATGTCCAGAGCGATTATCGACCAGGTATTACCCCTGGGGGTAAAGGCAGTGGACGGTATGATCACGGTTGGTAAGGGGCAGAGAATCGGTATTTTCGCCGGTTCCGGTGTCGGAAAGTCTACGTTGATGGGTATGTTTGCCAGAAATACCAAGGCAGATATTAATGTCATTGCGCTGATCGGTGAGCGCGGCAGAGAGGTCCGGGAATTCATAGAGAGAGACTTAGGTGAGGAAGGTATGCGCAGATCGGTAGTAGTCGTGGCGACTTCCGACAGACCGGCATTGGAGCGGAACAAGGCTGCCAAGACGGCCACTGCTATTGCGGAATATTTCAGAGACCGGGGAAAGGATGTCCTGCTGATGATGGACTCATTGACCCGTTTTTCCATGGCACAGCGTGAGATCGGACTGGCCAGCGGAGAACCCCCGGTGACCAGAGGCTATCCCCCCAGCGTGTACTCGGAAATGCCTAAGCTGTTGGAGCGGGCGGGCAGAGCTGCGGTGGGATCCATTACGGGATTGTATACCGTCCTGGTAGATGGCGACGATTTCAACGAACCCATCACGGACACAGCGAGAAGTATTTTGGACGGTCATATTATGCTGGACAGAAAGCTGGGACACAAAAATCATTACCCTGCTATCGATATTTTACAGAGTATTTCCAGATGTATGAGCCAGATCGCAGCCAAAGAGCATAAGCAGGCGGCCAACAAACTCAAAAATGTACTGGCTACCTATAATGAAGCGGAAGATCTGATCAATATCGGCGCTTATAAAAAGGGCAGTAACCCGAACATTGACTATGCCATCTCGAAGATCGATGATGTGAACAGCTTCCTGTGTCAGGGCACGGAGGAGAAATTTACCTTTGAAGAGACGGTACAGATGTTGGAAGACCTGTTCGCAAATCAGGAGTGAGATAAATGGCAAAGTTCAGATATTCCCTGCAGAACATCCTGAATATCAAAGAAAAAATGGAAACACAGGCCAAACAGGAATTTGGTATGGCACAGACTGCATTGAATGTGGAAATCGAACATTTGGAACGCCTGAAGGCGCGAAAACGGGAATACGAAGAAGAATCCGGTGGTCTGTTGCAGGGGAAACTGAATCTGCGGGCCATTGAAGAGAACAAGGAAGCACTTTTAAAAATGGACAGTCTGGTGGCTGCACAGTGCATCCGGGTGGATAAAGCAAAAGAAAATGTGGAGGCTGCCAGAGAACGAATGGCAGAAGCCATGAAAGAGAGAAAAATGCATGAAACCCTCAGAGAAAAAGCATTCGAGGCTTTTCTGCAGGAAGAAAATCATGCGGAAAGTAAAGCAATCGATGAACTGACCAGTTATACTTACGGACAAAAAAAGCCGGCAGGCGGATTGAGACAACGGGAGGACATAAATGGCAAGAGAAAAGACTCCGGAAGAGCAGACAACGGATAACGAGAGAAAACAGCTGGCGGAAGAAAAGAAAAAACTGAAGAAAGAACAGCAGGCACAGCGCAAGGAAGCAAAGCGCCGGGCAAAAGAAATCGCAAAACAGGAAGATGCTCTGGATGACGGGAGCGAAGGCAACAGCCTTCTGACCTTCGGAGCGACCATACTGATCGTGGTACTCTGGATGGCTGTAATCTGCGCGATCATCAAGCTGGATATCGGGGGATTCGGAAGCTCTGTGGTGACTCCCATTCTCAAGGATGTGCCTGTGCTGAACAAAATTCTCCCGGCTAACTCCATAACAGAGACTACGGATGGCAGTGCCTACGGTGGCTATACCAGTCTAGAGGATGCGGTGGATCAGATCAAGAGTCTGGAGCTGCAGTTGGAGCAGGCGCAGACGGCATCTGCAGCAAAGGAGGAAGAACTGGATCAGCTGAAAGCTGAGGTGCTGAGACTTAAGGAATTCGAGAATCAGCAGGTGGAATTCCAGCGGATTCAGAAAGAATTTTATGATGAGGTAGTCTATTCCGATAAGGGACCGGGTGCGGAAGAATATAAAAAATATTATGAATCCATGGATCCCGCTACTGCCGAATATATTTATAAGCAGGTAGTGACGCAGTTGGAAGAGAGTCAGGAGATACAGGATTATGCGGCAGCCTATTCTGCAATGAAACCGAAGCAGGCAGCGGCTATTTTTGAGCAGATGACTAATAATCTGGATCTGGCGGCCCGTATTCTGAAAGTGATGAGCGCGGAGGACAGGGGTAAGATCCTGGGTGCCATGAATTCTGAAGTGGCAGCAAAGATCACGAAAATTATGGACCCTGAGTCTTAAGAAAAAAGCGGAAAGATCCGATAAAAGATTTGTAGTATCATTACAGGGTTAAGACTGCCATCCGGCAGCCAAAGGCCCTGGGAAAGGAGGGAGAAAAGAACATGGCAGGCACAACGATTAAAGGTGTGGGCAACGACGGCAATGTACAGATCCGGGATATGGTCACAGCAGCGAAACAGAATGCCGGAACCGGTTTCCAGGCAGTGTGGAATAAGACCCAGAACAATGCGCAGACGACCGGAAATGGTGGACGCACGACCGACGGACGTAACGATGTCAGACGTGGTGAAGCATTACGGACCGGTGACAGACAGCGGGACAACCTTACCGGAACACAGGAAAAGTCAGATGTCAAAGCAGAGGACGGCGATGCCAAAGATCTGGAAAAAGTCCAGGAAGTTCTGGGAACCATCGTACAGAACCTGATCGGACAGATTACGGAAACTTTTTCTGTCAGTGAAGAAGAGCTGCAGGGAGTTATGGATGAACTTGGCATGACGGAGACAGACCTGATGGATCCGGCACAGCTGAACGAATTGTTGATGGCGGTCAGCGGAGCTGAGGATTCTTTTGCATTACTTACCAATGAAGAGCTGTATGGAAATGTAAAAAGCATCCTGGATCTGCAGAAGGATCTGACGGGACAGGCACAGGAAGAACTGCAGCTGACACCGGAAAAATGGCAGGATGCAGTCACTAAAGTAGTGACAGAGGAACCTGTGATCACGGTGGAAGTGGAAGAGCATGCCACAGATGCGGCAGAGAGATCACAGAGTGATGTGGAACTTCCGACAGTGGAGCAGGAACCGGAGGAGAAAATACAGGCACCGGTACAGAATACACAGGAAGAGAAAACAAAAGATTCGGGGAACAGACATGAGAGCCAGACAGCGGGACAGCAAGGCAATCTGTTGTTACAGAATCTGAAGGAAGAGAATTTCCTCTCCGGATTGCAGCAGGCATCACAGACAGAAGGAACACAAACGACGGATACACAGGATATCATGCGCCAGATCATGGATTACATGAAAGTCTCTGTAAAGGCGGACAGCTCCGATCTGGAAATGCAGCTTCATCCGCAAAGTCTGGGAACGCTTCACGTACAGGTTGCATCGAAGAACGGTGTGGTTACGGCGAACTTTATTACACAAAATGAAACCGTAAAAGCTGCACTGGAAAGCCAGATGGTTCAGCTGAAGGAAAGCTTCGCGGAACAGGGCGTAAAAGTAGAGGCTATTGAAGTGACGGTACAGACACATCCGTTTGAACAGAACCTGGAACAGGGTAGAGGCAATCAGAGTGATCAGGAGAGCGGAGCCGGGGTAAGCAGAAGACGCACCCGCAGAATCAACCTGAACACAGCGTTCGCAGAGGACGAGCCTCAGACGGAAGAAGACCGGATCGCAGCGGATATAATGTCGGCGAACGGCAATACGGTGGATTTCACCGCATAAAAAATAACAGAAAGGAGAAAGAAAATGGCATTGGTTGCACCCGTGAAAAACGGTAAGATCGTAGAGACTGCATCGCAGACTTCTGTGAAAAATTCCACAAAATCAAGCAAAAGCGGGATGGACAAGGAAGCATTTTTACAGCTCCTGGTAGCGCAGATGAAGTATCAGGATCCTCTGGAACCCACATCCAACACCGAGTACATATCCCAGTATGCACAGTTCTCACAGGTAGAGCAGATGCAGAATATGTCCAGCAGCATGGATCTGCAGAGGGCAAGCGCACTGGTAGGCAAGGAGGTCTACATCAAGACAACTACATCCTCCGGAGAGACCAAGCTGATACAGGGAAAGGTGGATTATGTAGCATACGAGAACAATAAGGCGTATCTCTATATTAATGAACAGAAATATTCCATTGATGATCTGGATTCTATTGTGGATGCGAATTATCTGGATGCGTATAACAAGGCATATAACTTTACTGTAAAGCTGAACAAGCTTCCTAATGTAAACGGCATTGATTCTACGGATGGTGAGAGCATTGATGAGCTGGAGAAGGAATACAACAAGATGAGTGATTATGAGAAATCCTTCCTGGCCAAAGATACCGTAACCAGTCTGAATAAGTACATCGAGAGACTGAAGGAGATCCGTAAGTCGGAAGAAAAAGCCGAAGAAAAGGATTCCGAGAGTACGGAGAAGACAGAGGGTACCGAAGAAGCATAGAACAATAAGTAAGCGGCTGACACAGAGGGGTGTTTGAATATGGATATTCAGAAAAACAGTTTTCTGTCCATTGACCAGCTGGCAAATCAGTATTTAAACAACAGTCGTAAGACCGTAAAAGCAGCACAGGAAAATCTGGTATCATTCCAGGAAATCTTACAGAGCAAAAGTAACGAGCAACTGAAATTTTCCAAACATGCTACGGTGCGGCTGGCAGACAGAGGCATTGAATTGACCGATGCACAGCTGGAACGCTTGAACGACGGAGCGCAAAAAGCGGGACAGAAGGGGATCAGGGATTCTCTGGTGATCGTGGACGATCTGGCATTTATTGTGAATGTACCCAATAAGACCGTAGTCACTGCGATGGACAGCAGAGAAACCGAAGAAAATGTATTTACAAATATTAACGGAGCCGTAATTATGTAGACCGGACCTTAATGGAGGTTACCCTCTTTTGAATGACAGAGAAAGAGTACGGTTCCGAACACAGGAGGAACAAGCACTATGATGAGATCATTGTATTCTGGTGTAGCAGGACTGAAAACACACCAGATCAGAATGGACGTAATCGGTAATAATATTGCCAACGTCAACACAACAGCTTACAAATCCAGTTCCATGACTTTCAGTGAACTGATGAGCCAGACCACACAGAAGGCCAGTGGTGCCAACGCTACCACCGGTGTTGGCGGTACCAATGCCAAGCAGATCGGTCTGGGCGTTAAGGCAGGAGCTATCAACACTGCCATTACCACACAGGGTTCCGCACAGTCTACCGGCAACCCCTTTGATATCATGATCACCGGAGACAATTTCTTCGTAGTCAACAACGGCTCCGAGAATTTCTTCACCAGAGACGGCTCTTTCTATGTAGATGGTGCCGGTAACCTGGCAATGACCAGCACCGGTTACAATGTTATGGGTTGGGGCGTGGATAAGACCACAGGCAACATCAAGCAGGATACTGTAACTGCACTGCGTATTATGAGTTCTGCGAATATGACTTATCCCCCTGAGGCTACCACAAAAGCAAATATCTCCGGAATCCTGGATCAGAATGACAAGGATGTTACCAGCGCCAACGGCAAGACCGTCAACCTGAACTTCTTCGATGCAAGAGGTTACAGCTATACTGCAAAGTTCACCTTTAAGCAGTCCGGCGGTGATAAGACCAATGAGTACAGCATGGAATTGAATAAGATTCTGGATTCCACCGGAAAGGAAATAGATATTTCGGGTGTTACATTCGGAGAGCAGAATCTGGAACAGACTTTAAGTTCTAAGCTTTCATTAAATACGGATTCCTATAAATGGGATGATGCTACAAAGACGCTGCAGACAACAGCGACACCTCCGGAAACGGTAGCAGAACTTAATAAAATATTTAATAACGGTGCACTCATAACCGATAAGGACAAAGCAGAAGAAGTACAAAAGAATCTGGATGCCATTGCCAAGGCATATGGTTATGAAGGCTCTACGGATGAATTTTTAAAATTGTATACTACGGGAAAAGCCGGTCAGGTCACTGTGCAAAAAATGCTGGAAAATATGTCACAGAACATGACGGGTGATGATATTCTGCCGAAAACCAAGGATGAAGAGCTTACAATGACCGGTAGAAAGTTTGACGGTGCGAAGGTAGTGTTCGATAAGGATAGTGGTAAATTACAAAGTATCAATAACAGCACGACAAATCTTTCCACGACATTGAATTTCCCGGCTACGATGGGCAACTTCTCCAATATTACCATCGACCTGTCCGAATGCACCAACTACGACAACAAGGGTACTTCCACCATCGGTGCCACCAGCGGAGACCTGGACGGACTGGGAACCGGACGTCGTCTGGGAGATATGATCGGTGTATCCATCCAGAAGGATGGCATGATCTACGCAAGCTATGACAATGGTATGACTAAGCTGCTCGGACAGATCGCCACAGCAGCCTTTGCCAATGCCTCCGGTCTGGAGAAAGAGGGAGACAACCTCTACTCTGCAACCCTGAACTCCGGTGAATTCGACGGTATCGGCGTAGATATCACTGCAGGCGGCGGATACATGTCCACCAGTCAGCTGGAGATGAGTAACGTAGATCTGTCGTCTGAGTTTACCGAGATGATCACCACACAGAGAGGATTCCAGGCGAATAGCCGTATCATTACCGTGTCCGATACACTGCTTGAGGAACTGACCAATCTGAAGCGTTAAGAAATCGTAAAAAATAATTTGACTGCATAAGGGGATAGGATAGAAGCCTGTCCCTTTTGTGTATATAAAACATCAAGGGAAAAAAGTACTACATCATTACAAATAATCCTGTTAAATCCGCAGGGCAGAATAGGAGACGGTAATATGATCGAAGTCACGAAGATCAATGGAATCAAGGTATTGGTGAATCCGGACCTGATCGAACTGGTAGAAGAGACCCCGGATACAGTGCTGACACTGACCACCGGGAAAAAAATTATTGTAAAAGAAAGTAGACAAGAAATAAAAAATCTTGTAATATTATACAGAAAGGATATTTTTGCAAGATAAGGCAGAATGTCAGGTGATTTAAGTGGATATAGCTTCTTTAGCCGGTATATTGCTGGCATTATTCATGTTGGTATTTGGTATCATAAGTTCCGCAGGTGTGGGAGGATTCAGGGAATATCTGGATCCGGCTTCTGCGATCATTACCTTTGGCGGAGCATTTTCCTGTACCCTCACGTCCGTGAGTTTGCAGAATTACATAGCTGGTTTGAAATCTTTCACACTGATCTTCAAAGCGCCCACACTGAATACTTCGGATATGATCGGTAAGATCATAGAGCTTTCCAATGTGGCACGTAAGGAAGGCCTGCTTTCGTTGGAAGAAGCAGCAACCGACCTGGATGACCCTTTTCTGAAGAAAGGAATTCTTCTGATCGTCGATGGAACCGATCCCGAATTGGTACGTGCGATTATGGAGACGGAACTGGTCAGCGTGGAGGGGAGACATAAGGATACGATTGGCTTCTGGGATACACTGGCGGCCATGGGTCCTGCCTGGGGTATGATCGGTACCCTGATCGGTCTGGTAGATATGCTGTATCATATGGATGATCCGTCCACACTGGGACCTGCCATGGCGGTTGCACTGATCACTACATTGTACGGATCCCTGTTGGCTAACTGGATCTGTACGCCGGTATCCAATAAATTAAAAGCGGATAATGCGATAGAGATGCAGCAGAAGGAAGTCATGATCGAGGGACTTTTGTCCATACAGGCAGGTGAAAATCCCCGTGTCATTGAGGAAAAATTAAAGTCATTCCTTCCTCCGAAGGACAGAACAAGTGCAGATGAAGAAGGAGAAGCGGGGGGTGAAGCTTAATGGCAAAACGTAAGCCTGAAGATCCACCTGCTGGTTCACCGGCATGGATGGCCACTTTCAGTGACCTGATGAATTTGCTTCTGTGCTTCTTTGTCATGCTGTTTTCCATGTCATCCATTGATGCAAATAAGTGGAATGCAATGGCGGCAGCAATGTCTAACAGTACATTCAGTATTTTTGATGCGGGTTCTACAGCAATCGGTGAAGGAATATTGATCAGCAACGGTGTCAGCCAGCTGAATGATCTGGATGAATTTATCAGTAATGCCGGAAGAAATGCGGACAGTGAAACGGATTCCGACAATTATGAGAAATATGACAGCACAGAGGCACTGCAGGAGGCACTGAATGAGAAAAATCTTCAAAGCAATGAAGAACTGTCCGAAATGGTACAGGAAGCTGTAAATGAGGACAGCCTGGCGGATCAGGTGGATGTATCTTTCACAGCGCAATATGTACAGCTTTCTATGAAGGGAGCTCTTTTATTTGATTCCGGAAGCGATTCCCTGAAGGAACAGTCCAAGACAGTATTGGACAAAGTGGGAGTGATCCTGGAACGATATGGCAGTGATTCTGTAATTGAAATTGAGGGACATACGGATAATGTTCCGATACATAGTGCGAGGTTCGCTGATAACGAGGAACTGAGCAGTGCACGTGCACTATCTGTATTTTATTACCTTGTGGATAATACTTCACTGAATCCTGCAAATCTCCGGCATGCGGGAATGGGAGACCGCACCCCCGTGGCGGACAATTCCACAGAAGAGGGCAGAAGTAAGAATCGACGGGTAGAGATCAGAATATATAATCCTTCTGCGGCAAATTAAGGCAGACAGGGAAAGGAAGCAGAATAGTATGAAGAAAAATCTGATGACAGTGCTGATCCTGGCACTACTTATCGTGAATATTGCGTTGACCGGTGTTATGCTGGTAAGCATTGTGGGAACGAATAAGAAGACGGCACAGCTGGTGGATAATATCACGACTGCCATGAATCTGGAACTGACGGTTCCGGGAGCAGAGGGGACGACGAATGTTCCTCTTACGGATACAGAAGTATATAATATTGCGGATTCTATGACAATCCCGCTGAAGAGTGAGGCGGGAGCAAAGCAGGATTATATTATGTTTGATGTCTCGCTGTCTATCAATAAAAAGAGCAAGGATTATAAGACCTACGGAAGCAGTGAAACACTGTCCGGCTATGAAAATCTGATCAAGGATGCCATTACCGCTACGGTTTCCGCACATACGGAAGATGAGTGCAGAGAGGATATGGAAGGTTTGAAAGAGGAAATCCTGAAGTCTGTGCAGGATCTGTTCCAATCCGACTTCATCTATAAGGTTGCAATCAGTGGAGTGAAATTCGGCTGATGAACCACAAAAATAAGATGACAGGAGGTGAGGTCCTGTGAGTGATATACTTTCACAAAGCGAAATTGATAATCTCTTGAAACAATTGTCGGATGGAGATCTGGATGTGGATCAGATTCAGGGTGAGGATGAGAAGCAGGTTAAAAATTATGACTTCAGTCGTCCCACCAAATTCTCCAAAGAACACTTAAGAACATTGGAGATTATATTTGAACATTACAGCAGACTGGTATCGACAAACCTGCCGGTATATCTGCGTAAAAACGTACAGGTATCGGTTGCAAGTTCCGAGACGGTTACTTTCAGTGAATTCTCCAATGCACTATCAAATCCGTCGGTACTCGGCATTATTAATTTTGCACCACTTAACGGCAATATCATTATTGAGATAGCAACCAATCTGTGCTATGCCATGCTTGATCGTATGCTGGGAGGCAGCGGACAGCCTTTGGAAAAAAGCAGGGAATTTTCAGATATTGAATTGACAATATTACAGAAATTATTGGTAATGTTCACCCAATTGTTACGGGAACCCTGGAAAAATGTTGTTGATATCTCGCCGGTCTTAAGCAGGCTAGAGACGAATCCCCAGTTTGCGCAGGTGATCGCTCCCAGCGATATGATCGCCATTGTAACCCTGAACATGAAAATTGGGGATGTAGAAGGAATGTTAAATATCTGTCTTCCTTTCTTTACACTGGAAGATGTGATGGATAAACTGAACACCAAATATTGGTTCTCCACAATGCAGGAGAACCATGATGAACACTACGAAGAGTACATTGAATCCATGATCCGCAGAGTGGATGTTCCCATTAAAGCGGTGTTGGGCAAGAGCACAATTTCCGTAAGCGATTTCCTGAATCTGCAGGTTGGAGATTGTATTCGACTGGATTCCAGAGTGGATACCGATATGGAAGTGTATGTGGGCAATATTAAGAAGTTCACAGCATTACCGGGTACAGAGAAAGATTCGTATGCTGTTCAGATCACATCGGTGATCAGAGAGGAGGAGTAACGATGGATGGGATGTTATCTCAGGATGAGATAAATGCCCTGCTGCAAGGCATGGATCTGTCGGACACCGCGGACAGCGGTGCATCGCCGGAGACACCTCAGGACAGCAGCTCGGCTGAAAATACGGATAATGGATATGTGAAAGATGTGGCACCGACTGTCGGAGACGAAGAGAAACTGACAGATGTGGAGAAGGATGCCATTGGCGAAGTAGCCAATATCAGCATGGGTTCTTCCGCCACTACATTATATTCACTGGTAAACCGCAAAGTAAATATTACCACTCCGGTGGTTACACTGGCCACATGGAAGACTTTGCTGGATAGTTACGAGAAGCCCTGCGTATTTATTCAAATCAAGTATACACAGGGGTTGGACGGCACCAATATTCTGGTGTTAAAAGAGCATGATGTAAAAGTGATCACCGACCTGATGATGGGCGGTGACGGTACCAATACAGAAGGAGAACTGGGAGAACTGCATCTGAGTGCGATCTCCGAGGCAATGAATCAGATGATGGGATCAGCAGCTACCTCACTATCTACGCTGCTGCAGACGGTGATCGACATCAGCCCGCCTGAGTCTTCCCTGTTCGACCTGACAGAAGTAAAAGACGGCAAAGAAATTTCCCCATTTTTGGGAGGTACTTTTGTAAAGATCTCTTTTCGCATGCAGATTGATGATCTGGTGGACAGCACTATCATGCAGCTGTATCCCATAGATTTTGCCCGTAAGCTGGTAGAGACATTTATCAATACGCAGATGGCTAACATTGATGAAGTGACAGAGAAAAAGCCTGCACAGCCGGAGAATGATACCGATACCACAGCGCAGATTCCTGCACCGGGTACTGATAATCAGACGCAGATGAACAATACGAATCTGAACGGCATGAACCAGATGGGTAACATGGGCATGAATGACATGAATCAGATGAACAACATGGGCATGAATGACATGAACCAGATGAACAACATGGGCATGAATGGCATGAACCAGATGGGCAACATGGGCATGAACGGCATGAACCAGATGGGTAACATGGGCATGAATGGCATGAACCAGATGGGCAACATGGGCATGAATGGCATGAACCAGATGGGCAATATGGGCATGAACCAGATGGGTAACATGGGCATGAACAGCATGAACCAGATGGGCATGATGGGAATGCCGGGACAGAATGTGAATGTACAGCCTGCGCAGTTCCAGAGCTTTTCGAATGACAATATGGGCACTACCGGACAGGAGAATATCGGACTGATCAAAGATGTTCCACTGGAAGTAACGGTGGAGCTTGGCAGAACGACAAAATCCATATCCGATATTCTGGACTTCTCTCCGGGAACGATCATAGAGCTTGACCGTATTGCCGGTGAGCCGATCGACGTATTGGTGAATGGCAAGTTCGTAGCCAAGGGAGAAGTTGTTGTAATTGAAGAGAGTTTTGGCGTACGAATTACGGAGATTATAAAGTAGGCAGAGAACAGACCAAATAAACGGAGGAAAATTAAATGGCTAAGAATATTTTAATCTGTGATGATGCAGCATTTATGAGAATGATGATCAAGGACATTCTGACCAAGAACGGTTATAATGTGGCAGGAGAAGCAGAAAACGGATTGAAGGCAGTGGAAAAGTTCAAAGAGGTAAATCCTGATCTCGTACTTATGGATATCACTATGCCTGAGATGGATGGAATCCAGGCATTAAAAGAGATCAAAAAGATCGACGGCGGAGCAAAAGTAATTATGTGTTCCGCTATGGGACAGCAGGCAATGGTTATTGAGTCCATTCAGGCCGGAGCCAAGGACTTCATTGTAAAGCCTTTCCAGGCTGAGCGTGTTATTGAAGCAGTGAAAAAGGTAGTGGGTTAATGATCATACTTACCGGAAAAACAGACAGTTATGCGCAATTCATCACAGTGTTGCTGATCTTTGTGGCGGTACTGGCGGTGACTGCGCTGGTGACAAAATGGATTGCCGGATATCAGAAACAGCAGGGTGCAGCGGGGAATATTGAAGTATTGGAGACCGTCCGGATCGCCAACAACAAATATATCCAGTTGGTTCGCATTGGCGAAAGCTATTTTGCGATTGCGGTCTGCAAAGATACCGTAACAAATCTGGGAGAAATTCCTGCCGGGCAGCTGAAGGACAAGACAACAACAGATAATACGTCTGGCTTCCGGGAGTTATTGAAACGTGCGGCTAAGAAAGAGAATGAAGAACAAGATCATTAACTGGAGTAATAAATTTAAGATTGCAACGTATATGGTATGCCTGCTGGTCACGGTGGGCATATTGTGTATTTGCGTACCGATAAAGGCACAGGCTTCGGAAAGACATCTTACGGGAGACACAGAGGTCTCCACAGTGATCAATCCTGCCGGAACGGCGACTACCCATGAGGAAGTAGGGTCGTTGAATACAGCCAATACGGTCAGCATTACCTACAATAATGGGAATGGTCAGATCAATGGAGCACTGAGAATTCTGATCACTCTGACACTGATTGCACTGGCACCGACCATTATCATTATGATGACCTCTTTTACCAGGATCATCATTGTGCTGCACTTTACCAGATCGGCATTGAATACGCAGACAGCACCGCCCAATCAGATCCTGATCGGTCTGGCATTGATCCTGACGTTTTTTATTATGGAGCCTACCATTACGAGAATCAATGAAGAGGCGATCCAGCCGTTTGAAGCGGGAACCATCGACCAGAGTGAAGCACTGGAAAAAGGAATGGCTCCCTTGCGGGAGTTCATGTATCCGCAGACACAGGTAAAGGACGTAGAACTTTTTATGGATATCGCCGGACTGGAGTGGGATGGAACCCTGGAGGATATTCCCAATTCCGTGCTGGTACCGAGTTTTATGATCAGTGAATTGCGTACTGCATTCTGGATCGGATTTACGATTTATATTCCTTTCATTGTGATCGATATGGTAGTGGCGTCGACCTTGATGAGTATGGGTATGATGATGCTGCCACCTACGACGATTTCCATGCCCTTCAAAATACTGCTGTTTGTTCTGGCAGATGGATGGGCACTGATCATAGGTCAGCTGGTGCAGACGTTCTATTAATCGGAAGGTGAGGTGTTACTATGACGATTGATGCAGTATCGGAAATGACTAACAATGCACTCTATGTGATCATCAAGGTATCGCTTCCTGTACTTCTGGTGTCTTTGATCGTGGGTTTGGTCATCAGTATTTTTCAGACGGTGACATCTATTCAGGAACAGACATTGACATTTGTACCTAAAATCATAGCGATCTTTCTGACGCTGATCCTGCTTGGCAGCTGGATGATGAATACTATGGTAGAATACACAGTACAGCTTTGGTCGAGTTTCAGCCAGTATGTACACAGGTGACGGGATGACTTCATGATAGATTTTTCGTTTTCGATATATGATCTTGAATATTTTTTATTGATTTTTGTCAGGGTATCCTGTTTTGTATACATAGCACCGTATTTTGGAATGAACGATACTCCTGCCAGGATCCGGATTGGTATCAGTTTTTTTACATCGATCCTGCTGTATGAAACACTGACACCGGCAGATGCGGTTGTATTTGATACGGTGATGGAGTATGCCGTGATCGTCATGAAAGAGGCAATTGCCGGACTTCTGATCGGATTCGGCGCGAATATCTGCATGGCGATCGTGAATTTCGCCGGATCCATTGCAGATATGGAGACCGGCCTGTCCATGGCAACCCTGATGGATCCGGCTACCAGAGAGAGTACCAGTATCACCGGTGCGTTATATCAGTATTCTTTTATGTTGATGCTGATCGCTTCCGGAATGTACCGCTATCTGTTTGGAGCACTTGCAGACAGCTTTACACTGATCCCCGTAAACGGTGTGACTTTTCATGCGGACAGTCTGCTGAACTCCATGATAGAATTTATGAATGATTATATTCTGATCGGCTTTCGCATTGTATTGCCGATTTTTTGTGTGACATTGCTGTTAAATGCCATTTTAGGTGTGCTGGCCAAGGTGTCACCGCAGATGAATATGTTTGCGGTGGGAATTCAGCTGAAGGTGCTGGCGGGATTGTCTGCCCTGTTCCTTACGGCCGGAATGTTGCCTGGGGCAGCGGATTTTGTGTATCAGGAAATGAAGAAGATGGTAGTATCTTTTATCGGAGGTATGATGTGAGCTTAGAATATAATCTGCAATTCTTTGCCGCAGAAGGCCAGGGCGGGGAGAAGACAGAACCTGCTACCGAGAAAAAATTAACAGATGCCAGAAAAGAAGGACAGGTTGCCAAAAGCCGTGAGGTTGCTAATGGGCTTGGATTACTGGCGGTGTTCCTGGTACTGAAACTATGGGTAGGAAATATGGGATATCAGTTCATGAATGTTTTTACGGTTATTTATGAGAAGATTCCCGAGGTGGTAACGTTCTGGCATGGCAATATGCCGCAACAGGATACCACACTGGTATTCCGAAAAATGATGCTGGAAGCCGTAGTGATCATGGCACCGCTTCTGCTGATCGGTTTCCTGATTGCTTTTTTAAGTGATGTGGTCCAGGTAGGATGGCATCCCACCGGAAAAACATTGCAGCCGAAGTTTTCCAAAATGAGTCCGGTGTCTGGATTTAAGAGAATATTTTCAGTCAACTCAGTGGTAGAACTGATCAAATCCCTCCTGAAGATTGGACTGATCGTTTACATATGCTATAATTATCTGAAGAATAAATGGCCCCTGTTGTATCAGCTATATGATCTGGATCTGATGCAGGCGATCGGACTGATCGGGAATACGGTGACGGATCTCGGAATCAGAATATCACTGATCTACATGATCATTGCGGCAGCTGATTTTATCTATCAGAAGGTAAAATTCAGCAGGGACATGAGAATGACCAAGCAGGAAGTAAAAGAAGAATATAAGCAGCAGGAAGGAGATCCGCAGATCAAAGGCCGTATTAGACAGAGAATGCGGGAAGCCTCCCAGCGCAGAATGATGCAGAATCTCCCCCAGGCAGATGTGGTTATTACGAACCCCACGCATTATGCGGTTGCCATAAAATACGATCCGGAGGTGGCGGATGCTCCCATTGTGATCGCTAAAGGAGAAGATTATCTGGCGGCTAAGATCAAAGAGATCGCCAGAGACCATCAGATAGAAATCGTAGAGAATAAACCCCTGGCCAGAATGCTGTATGCCAATGTGGATGTGGGACAGGCAGTCCCTCCGGAGCTTTATCAGGCAGTGGCGGAAGTGCTGGCATTTGTATATCATCTGCAGGGGAAGATATAACTTAAGAAGAATTTACAAAAAAGACAGAAAGGAGGTCAGGTGCATATGAAAATGAAAAAAGCGGATGTGGGTGTAGCAATTTATATCATGGCTGCCATTATCATGTTTATTGTACCGATTCCGGCCTGGCTTCTGGATATATTGCTGGCTGTCAATATTTCCATTGCGTTGACGGTTCTGTTCGCCACCATGTTCAGCAAGGAAGTGCTGGATATGTCGTTCTTTCCCACCATGCTGTTGTTTACAACAATTTTCCGAATAGCACTGAACACCTCCTCCACCAGACTGATCCTGCGGGATGGTAATGCCGGTAATGTCGTGGAGACCTTCGGTGAATTCGTAGGCGGCGGCGACCTGGTCATCGGCGTTATCATCTTTATTATTCTGATATTGATCCAGTTCATGGTAATCAATAAAGGTTCCGAGCGAGTGTCTGAAGTAACCGCAAGATTTACCCTGGATGCAATGCCCGGTAAGCAGATGGCAATTGATGCAGATCTGAATACCGGAGCCATCACGGATGCGGAAGCCAAGAGACGTAGAGAGAAGATCCAGGAAGAGGCAAGCTTTTTCGGTTCCATGGATGGTGCCGTAAAATACGTAAAGGGAGATGCGGTAGCGGGTCTTCTGATCACCACGATCAATATCGTGGGTGGTATTATTATGGGAATGACCAGGCAGGGAATGGATATTACAGCGGCCCTGAACAAATATGCGATCCTGACCATTGGTGACGGTCTGGTAAGCCAGATCCCTTCTCTGCTGATTTCACTTTCCACCGGTATTCTTGTGACCAAAGGAAGCAAGGATGCTGACTTTGGCACTACGTTGGTAAGCCAGCTGTTCGGTGTGCCGAAAGCACTGTACCTGGTAGGGGCCATGCTGGCTGTTTTAGGATTTGTGACACAACTGAACACGATCCTGTTCGTGGGTCTTGGCCTGGTATTTATCATTGTGGCGAGAAATATTGAGGGCACGATTGAGACGGCAAAGATTGAACAGGAAGTAGACAGTGAGGAAGCAGCTGCGGAGGAGATACGACAGCCGGAAAATGTCAACAGCCTGCTGCAGGTGGATCCGATCGAATTGGAATTCGGTTACGGAATTATCCCTTTGGCGGATGTGAACCAAGGTGGTGACCTGTTGGATCGTGTCGTGATGATTCGAAGACAGATAGCATTGGAACTTGGTACGGTGGTACCTATTATCCGACTGCGGGATAATATTCAGCTGAACCCGAATCAGTATATTATTAAAATCAAGGGAATTCAGGTCAGTGAGGGAGAGATACTGTTTGACCATTATATGGCCATGAATCCCGGGTATGTAGAGGAAGAGATCACCGGAATCCCTACTTTTGAGCCTTCTTTCCACCTGCCGGCGATCTGGATCACGGAAGGACAGAGAGAACGTGCGGAGAGTCTGGGATATACAGTAGTAGATCCTCCCTCGATCATTGCTACGCACCTGACAGAGATCATTCGTCAGCATATTGCAGAGCTGCTTACCAGACAGGATGTTCAGAACCTGATCAACAACGTAAAAGAGAACAATTCTTCCCTCGTGGAAGAACTGGTACCCAAGCTGCTTGGACTGGGTGAAATACAGAAAGTGTTGCAGAATCTGTTAAAAGAAGGAATATCCATCAGAGATCTGCTGACAATACTGGAAACCCTGGCCGATTATGCGCCAACGACGCGGGATACGGATATCCTTACGGAATATGTAAGACAGAGCCTCAAGAGAGCGATTTCTACGAAATATTTCCCTTCCCATGAGACGACAAGTGTATTGACACTGGATCCGAAGATCGAACAGGAAATTATGGGCAGCGTAAAACAGACGGAGACGGGAGCTTTCCTGAATCTGGATCCTGCCAGAAGCAAGGCGATACTGAACGCTGTGGGTGAAGAGATCAAAAAGCTGGAAAATATGGGAAAAACCCCAATTATTATGACATCACCCATTGTGAGAATGTATTTCAAACGACTGACGGAAGACTATTATCCGGATCTGGTCGTGGTATCTTACAATGAAGTGGAATCAAATGTAGAATTACAATCTGTGGGAATGGTCACAGCATAACAGGAAGAGTGAACCGACGCAGGAGTGAGGAGTAATATGATCATCAAGAAATACACGGGGAAAACGGAAGCAGAAGCTACAGAAGCTGCGAAAAAAGAACTTGGAAGCGGTCTCGTGATCATGAATGTAAGGGAAGTAAAAAAGAAGGGATTTTTTGCATTTCTGTCTCCGAAGCAGATAGAGATCACTGCTGCACTGGAGGAGGAAAAACCTCAGAAACCGCAATATGGAAGTATTACGCGCACGACGGATGCACCGGCGGAGAACAGAAATCTGTTTGTCAGAAACAGTACAGAGAATATAGAAAAAAAGCTGGACAGTCTGCAGACACTGTTGGAGAGTCAGTTAAACAGCAGACAGGCGACCGGGGAGGAGATAGGAACCCACCGGGAAACAGTCAGTGAAGAAAAAGAGAAAAAGGATTCGGAAGCGGAAACCCCGGAGAAGAAAGAGGAAGAGCAGAATCCGGAACAGGATAAATTTATCCGGCTGTTGTATAATAAAATGCTGGATAACGAGATGGACGAGAAATACGTAAACAGTATTTTGGAAGATGCCTCTAAAACCAAAAAAGCAGACCTGCCCTTTGATTATCTTCTGGCTAATATTTATCAGAAGATGGTATTGAAATTCGGAAAGTCAGAAGGGATTACGCCCTCTGCGGACGGACCGAGGATTGTATTATTTATCGGACCTACGGGAGTGGGTAAGACAACTACCATTGCCAAGCTGGCAGGAAAATATTGTGTGGAGGATAAAAAGAAAGTGGCACTGTTAACCGCAGATACCTATCGTATTGCGGCCGCAGAGCAGCTAAGAACCTATGCCAATATTTTGGAGACACCTTTCCGGGTCATCTATACCCCGGAAGAACTGCAGACTGCAGTGAAGGATTATTGGGATTGTGATTATATTTTTATAGATACAGCGGGGAGATCACATCAGAATGCGGATCAGCTGGAGAAAATGAAGGAAATGGTGGGAGCACTGAAAGACCCCGGAAACTATCATGTGTTTCTGGTTCTCAGTGCAACTACAAAATATAGGGATCTTCAGAGAATTGCAGACTGTTATGGTAAGATCGCGGATTATGAGCTGATCTTTACCAAGTTGGATGAAACGGAGGCAGTGGGGAATCTGCTGAATATGAAGCTTTATACCGGTGCACCGGTCGCTTATGTGACCTGTGGACAGAATGTTCCGGATGACATGGAAGTATTCAATCCACAGAAGACGGTAAAACAGATCCTTGGTGGAAAGGAATAAAGCTTAGACAGAAAGGCGCGGGAAAATGGATCAGGCGGAACAGTTAAGGATTATTAAAGCAAATAAGCAGATAAGACCGACTGCAAGAGTCATAACTGTCACCTCCGGAAAAGGTGGCGTTGGAAAATCCAATATGTCTATCAATCTGGCAATTCAATTTCGTAAAATGGGAAAAAGGGTCGTTATTTTAGATGCAGATTTCGGACTGGCGAATATTGAAATTATGTTCGGTGCAGTGCCAAAGCATAACTTATGTGATCTGGTATACGAAGGAAAAAGTATCAGTGACATCATAACCCAGGGTCCTATGGGAGTGGGATTTATCTCCGGAGGATCCGGAATTGCCGGAATGTCAAATCTGGGAAAAGATGCTCTTACCTGCATTATACAGAATCTGGCCGAGCTGGATGCCCTTACGGATGTGATCATAGTGGACACAGGAGCCGGAATATCGGACAGCGTATTAGAATTCCTGGTGGCGAGCGGCGAGGTGCTGCTGGTGACGACGCCGGAGCCTACTTCCATTACGGATTCTTATTCTTTGTTAAAGGCGTTGTACCGACATCCGAGATATGAAGAGGCCTATACCAAGGTCAAAATGGTGGCAAACAGAGTGGAAAATGTAAAAGAAGGCCAGGTGCTGTTTGATAAGCTGAATGCAGTGGTTACCAGATATCTTAAGACCTCCATGGATTATTTGGGGTGTGTACCACAGGATCCCCAGGTGGTGCAGGCAGTAATGCAGCAGGTGCCTGTGTCGATACAGAATCCGGGAGCAAAATCCAGTCAGGCATATCAGAGAATTGCGGAGAGATTGTGCGATAAAACACAGGAAGAACAACCGAAGCGCGGAATGGCAGCCTTTTTCTCCCATATTATAGGGACCAGAAACGGAGCTGCAAAACAGTCCAGATAAGAGAGGTACAAAATTATGTTGTCCAGATTTGTGGAAGAAGGTTCTAAAGTAGAGCTTCGGGCGCTGGAACATGGATTGGGAGAATCCGGAGCCGAAAATACGACAAAGGTTTACCAGAGCCGTGTACTGCAGATCCTATCGGAGGATACACTGGAGATTTCCATGCCAATGGAACAGACCAGACTGATCCTTCTGCCGGTGGAAAGCGAATATGATATGGTATTTTTCGAAGAGAATAGTCTGTATCAGTGTTTTTCCAGAATCGTAGATCGTTACAAAAGTAATAATGTATATGTGCTGGTGATGGAACTGACCAGCAATCTGCGCAAATATCAGCGGAGAGAATATTATCGGTTCAGTTGTGCACTGGATATGTGTGCGCGGAATCTGGAGGAAGAAGAAATCGAGGCACTGGAGAAAAATTCACCCTATGAGCTTCAGCCGGGACTTCCGTTAAAGCATAGTGTGATCGTAGATATCAGTGGTGGCGGATTGCGCTTCCTGTCATCTCAGAAATATGAACCCGGGAGCCTGATCCTGTGCAGCTACCATCTGCTAAAAGATGGGGAAAGAAAAAAATATGATGTGGTCGGAAAGGTTTTAGCAGTCAAGGAACTGGAAAACCGGAGGGGAATGTTTGAACACAGAGTCCAGTACTACAATCTGGATGTAAATACCAGAGAAGAGATTATTCGGTTTATATTTGAAGAAGAGCGTAAGAGCCGTAAGAAGGAGAGACTGAACTGATGCCAAAAAAAATATTGGTTGTAGATGATTCTGCACTCATGAGAAGAGTGCTCTGTGATATAATAGATGCAGACATAAGGTTTCAGGTAGTTGACAGAGCAAAAGACGGATTAGAAGCTTTTGATCTGTTGAGCAGAAACAGTTATGACGCGGTTGTCCTGGATGTGAATATGCCGAGGATGAACGGACTGCAGCTGTTGCAGGAATTGCGAAAATACAAGATACCGGCAAGAGTGATGATGGCGAGTACCGACACTATGGAAGGTGCCAGAACCACCCTGGATGCACTGGAACTGGGAGCTCTTGATTTCGTACATAAGCCGGACAGTGCAGTCGACTGCCGGGGAGAGAATTTCCGCAGAGAGTTTTTACGGACACTGAATGTTGTGGCTAACGGCAGAATGCCGTCATTCAATGAGGAAAAGATAATTTCCGAAGAGAAGGGCACAGTCAGGGAGATGATGAAGATCATCAATCATCACCCGGTCAGTGTGGGCGGCAACAAAGTGGTGGCAATTGCAAGCTCCACGGGAGGTCCGAAATCGCTGCAATCGGTGATCCCTCTGTTACCGGCCAATTTGGATGCACCGGTACTGGTAGTACAGCATATGCCGTCAGGATTCACAGCATCTCTTGCAGAGAGACTGGATAATTTAAGCCAGATTCATGTAAAAGAGGCAGCAGAGGGGGAAGAACTGAAAAAGGGCTGGGTCTATATCGCCATGGGAGGAAAGCACCTCCATGTGGTAACCTCACCGGCCGGACGTCATACACTGCATTTATCGGAAGAACCTTACAGGGAAGGAGTCAGACCCTGTGCCAATTATATGTACGAATCCCTGCAGGACAGCCGCTTTGATACGGTTGTATGTGCAGTTATGACCGGAATGGGTGCGGACGGAACGGAAGGGATCGGTAAATTGAGAACTTCCAGGAAAACATACGTGATCGCACAGGATCAGGAGACAAGCATTGTATTTGGAATGCCCAAGAGTATTATTGCAGCAGGACTGGCAGATCAGGTGGTACCGTTAGACCAGATCGCCCAGGAAATCATACTGCATGTAGGAGTAAATTAAGTAATATATGCCGTTTCCGGCAATGCTGTGATCGGCAGAATGGAGGAAAAGATGGACGTAAGCCAATATCTTGAAATTTTTCTGGATGAAACAAATGAACATCTGCAGAACCTGAATACACAGATTCTGGAACTGGAGTCAGATCCCGAGAATATGGATAATATCAATGAAATATTCCGTGCGGCACATTCCCTGAAGGGTATGGCGGGAACCATGGGCTATAAGCGGATGCAGAATCTGACCCATGATATGGAAAATGTATTTTCGGAAGTGCGTAACGGCAATATTAAGGTGACACCGGAAATGATCGACGTACTGTTCCAGTGCCTGGACGCTCTGGAGGAGTATAAAAACAACATTCAGGAGACCTCCGATGAGGGAACCAATGACAATGAAAATCTGATCAAAGCCCTGAATGATATTTTGAACGCCAACAAGACCGGACAGGAGCAGCCTGCAAAGGAAGAAAAAGCAACAGCACCCGCAGCGGAGAGCACCGGAACAGGTGCGGAAAAATGGAATGACATTGCGTTTGATGACAGCCAGATCCGCGTGATCAAAGAAGCTATGAAACAGGGCAAAAATGTATACGGTATTAATGTTGTGGTACAGGACAGCTGTATCCTGAAGGCGGCAAGAGCTTTCCTGGTGTTCAAGGCTGTGGAGGAAAAAGGAGAGATCATCGTCTCCGTACCCAGCGCACAGGATGTGGAAGACGAAAAGTTCGATAAAGATTTCACTCTGATCGTTTTGTCCGATTATTCTCTGGATGATGTGATCAAGGCAGCGGAAAGCGTATCCGAGATCGCACAGGTGACCGGTGCGGTTCTGGAACTGGAGAAGACCAAGAATTATCATTCCGAAGAGGAGACACAGGAACCCGCACAGGAGAAAAAAGAAGAAGTAGCCGAGACAAAGACTGAAACGAGAAAAGAAGAGAAGAAGCCTGCGGCTGCTAAAGCTCCGGAGAAAAAACAGGTGAGCAAGCCTGTGGTCAACCGTACTGTACGTGTAGACATCGAAAAACTGGATTCTCTGATGAATCTCGTAAGTGAGCTGATCATTGCCAAAAACTCTCTGGTAGCTGCTTCCAGCAATGACCATGGCAACAATACGGCATTCAATGAGCAGATCGAATATCTGGAAAATGTGACAACCAATCTGCATGAATCCGTAATGAAGGTACGAATGGTACCTATCGAAAGCGTTGTAGTGAAGTTCCCCAGAATGATCCGTGATCTGTCTAAGAAGCTGGACAAGAAGATGGAACTGTATATGACCGGTGAGGAGACCGAGCTGGATCGTACCGTGGTGGATGAGATCGGGGATCCTCTGATGCATCTGCTGCGTAATTCCGCTGACCACGGTCTGGAATCCGCAGAAGTTCGTGCACAGCGCGGCAAGCCCGAGCAGGGATCTATTTTCCTGGATGCTTATCAGGATGGCAATAACGTAGTCATCGAGGTGAGAGATGATGGTAACGGTATTGATGTGGAAGCTGTTAAAAACAAAGCAATTGAAAAAAATCTGGTGACTGCGGAACAGGCAGCAAATATGCCGGAAAAAGATATTATCAATCTGCTGTTCCAGCCCGGTTTCTCCACTTCCGAAAAAGTAACCGATGTATCGGGAAGAGGCGTGGGACTGGATGTCGTGAAGTCCAAGATCGAATCCTTAAGCGGTGAAGTAGAAGTGAAATCAAAATGGGGAGAGGGAAGTACCTGGACGATCCGTCTGCCTCTGACCCTTGCAATCATTCAGGCACTGATGGTAGTCGTAGGTGGAGAAAAATATGCGATCTCCCTGGGATCCATTCAGACCATCGAAGATATCTCACCGAAGGATATCAAACTGGTAGAGAACAAAGAAGTGATCAACTTAAGAGGAACGGTAATTCCCCTGATCCGTCTGACGGAAGTACTGGATGTGGAAAGTACCAGATCTGCCGAGGATAATCTGATTGTGGTAATCGTCAAGAAGGGAGACAAAATGGCAGGTCTTGTGATCGATGAACTGATCGGTCAGCAGGAGATCGTTATCAAATCTCTTGGCAAATATATCAAGCAGTGTAAATTTATCAGCGGTGCAACGATTTTGGGTGACGGTGAAGTGGCACTGATCCTGGATGCAAATGCATTACTGTAAGGAGGGAGATGACGATTATGGAAGAACTTAGCATGAAAAATACGTTAAAAGCCGGAGATGAGCGTAAAATTGAGGAGGAATTTTTCCAGTATATTGTGATCCGCCTCGGTGATGAGCAGTACGGCATTGATATCCGTTACATAGACAACATTGTCAGAATGCAGCACATTACCAGAGTACCCAAGGTACCCGCATATCTGAAAGGTGTTATTAATCTGCGTGGAGAAGTACTGCCGGTAATGAGCCTCCGACTGAAAATGGGACTGGAGGCAGACGAATTGACCCGTGCTACCCGAATTATCATTCTGAAACTGGAACAGCAGGGCAGTGTCGGCATAATTGTGGACGAAGTGAAGGAAGTTGTCACTCTCGGTACCAGCCAGATTGAAAAAATGTCTCAGAATGCCGGTGAGAATAAAAAGAGTTTTATTACAGGTGTAGGAAAACACAATGGGGAACTGATCTCTCTTCTGGATCTGAATTCCATTACACTGGAGGAAAACGCATAAAGGAGATGGATCCATGGGAGATCTGAGTTTAGAGAAAGTTTCGGAAACATATCTGGATGTTTTAAAAGAAATTGGAAACATAGGTGCAGGCAACGCTATGACAGCACTCTCCCAGATGTTAAACTGCAAGGTGGATATGAAAGTACCGCAGGTAAAGCTTTTGGATTTTAATGAAGTCGGAGCACTGATGGGAGGAGAGGAACAGGTGATGATCGGTGTTTTCCTGGGGGTGGAAGGAGACATTACCGGAAGCATGATGTTCCTGGTGGAACAGAACAGCGCAAAACATCTTCTCCATAAGATCCTTGGAGATATGGTACAGCCGGAAGGTTTTTCAGAGATTGAATTTTCTGCAATGCAGGAGATCGGCAACATTATCACGGGAGCCTATCTGAATTCCCTGTCGTCTCTTACGAACCTGACGATTATCCCTACCCCGCCTTCTCTGACGCTGGATATGGCGGGAGCGATCCTAAGCGTTCCGGCAATTGAATTTGGAACTTTGGGAGATAAGATTTTACTGATCCAGTCTCAGTTTTACGATGAGGTGGAGATTGACGGTTATTTCATTCTGGTTCCCGATATTGAATCCTATCCCAAGATATTATCATCTTTGGGAATATCTGTTGCATAAGGTGCTAAGAGGTAGAAGAAGGGGAGCAGAATGAGCGAGATTATTAAGGTAGGAATGGCGGATCTGAAGACCTGCGTAAGTCCCGACGGAGTGACGACTTTGGGATTGGGATCTTGTGTGGGAATTGCAATCCGCGATCCGGTGACGAAAATAGGCGGTCTGGCGCATATTATGCTGCCGGACAGCACTACGATACGTAACAGTAGCCAGAATATTGCAAAATTTGCGGATACGGGAATTGATGAACTGGTACGCCAGATGGAAAAACTTGGTGCGAGAAAGGCAAGAATGGTTGCTAAGATTGCCGGTGGCGCTACCATGTTTACATTTCAGGGTCGTAACGACATGATGCAGGTGGGGGAGCGCAATGTGCAGGCTGTTAAGAAGAAATTGAAGGAAATCAATATTCCTATTTTAGCAGAGGATACAGGCAAAAACTACGGAAGAACCGTTACATTTTATCCGGAGACCGGAGAATTTTATATCCGTGCGGTAGGAAGAGATGAATCAGTCATCTGACAAATATTGGAATGGAAGAAAATTATGAACAGAAAGAATATGCCATTGATCCTGATGCTGACAGCCGGCGCCTGTACCTGTATTGTTACGATGGTACAGGCTTACTCGGTATTGGCAAGTTTGGTGGCACTGTTTGCTGTGATGCTTTTGTTTTACTGTCTGGGAAACGGTGTCCGGCTTCTGCTGGATCGCTTTGACAGGCAGAACGAGGAAAAGGCAAAACAGGAACAGGAAGAGAAGGCGGAACAAGAAGATGCTGTATCGGAAGATGCACAACAGAAGGGTGTAAGCGAGTCAAATGGATGAAGCCGGTAAGAAAAGGTTATTAGAAGAATATGCTGCTAATAAGCGACCGGAGACCAGGGAGCAGCTGATACTGGAGTATGCCCCCCTGGTGAAAGTGGTGGCCGGAAGACTGAGCATGTATCTGGGATACAACGTAGACTATGAGGATCTGGTCAGCTACGGGATCTTTGGCTTGATTGATGCAATTGACAAATTTGATTGCCTCAAAGAAGTAAAATTCGAGACCTATGCCAGTCTGCGTATCCGTGGAGCCATTCTGGATCAGATTCGTAAAATGGACTGGATCCCCCGGACGATTCGCCAGAGACAGAAGAAGATTGACGCTGTCATCAAGGAAGTGGAACAGACTACGGGACGCAGCGCAACAGATGAAGATATTGCTATGGGTCTGGGAATATCCGCGGAGGAATATCTGGACTGGCAGTCGCAGATGAAAATTACGGGACTGGTGTCACTGAATGAATATATGGATCAGGGAAGCGATGTCTCGCAGGATTATAGCAGACATACCACGGCCAGATTTGACGGTCCGGAAGAGAGCGTTGAGAAGGAAGAGCTGACAAAAGTACTCGGAGAAGCATTGGAACTTTTGACAGAGAAAGAGAAGAAAGTAGTTACGCTGTATTATTACGAAGATCTTACGCTAAAAGAGATCAGTAATATATTGGAAGTGTCGGAATCCAGAGTCTCCCAGCTGCATACGAGAGCTCTGCAGAAAATGAAGACAAAAATGGGAAATTATATGGGACTTTTATAAGAATGTTTGACCCGCAGATTGGGTAAGAGGAGAAAATGCATGCAGAATGGCTATTTTCAGCTCGTAAATGCACCGGGAGGTTATGGGCTACAGATATTTCAACCAAAGGACGGAGGAGCGGACGTGAATCTCCAGGAGGTGTTGAATTATCTTGAACGGGAATCTGTGCCGTATGATCCCACGGCAATTAAAAAAGCAATTTTGTCGGGGGAAGATACGGTATGCTTTCTGGAGAGAAAGGATTGCCCGGCACTGGAAGAAACCTACAGTATCGAGGTCAGCCAGGATAATATGCAGGTGATTCTTCGATTCTATCCGGCATCACAAAGCGGGAAAAGAACAACCATGGACAGTGTGATCAGGGATCTCAGATACCGGAACATTGTCTACGGAATACAGATGAACGTTCTGCAGGATCATTTTATGTCGGACGGGATTTATAGTACAGATCTGATCGTGGCCAAAGGAAAAGAACCGAGACATGGTACGGATGCGTCTGTCAGGTATTATTTTAATACGGATGTTCATGCACAGCCTACATTAAAAGATGACGGCACCGTGGATTATTTCCATCTGAATATGATCAACCCCTGCAGAAAGGGACAGCTCCTGGCGGAAATCATTCCGGAAGATGAAGGGGAATACGGAACAACGGTGCAGGGAGCCAAAATCCGCCCCAGACAGGTGAAGAAAGCACATCTGGAATTCGGACATAATATTGAAATCTCAGAGGACAGAAAAAAACTTACTTCTCTGGTGGACGGTCATGTGTCACTGGTAGAGGGCAAAGTATTTGTATCCGATGTTTATGAAGTAGAGAATGTAGATCTGTCCACAGGAAATATTGAATTTGAAGGAAGCGTGCAGGTGCGTGGCAATGTTTCTTCCAATTTTGTGATCAAGGCCGGTGGCAATGTGATCATAAGCGGTGTGGTAGAGGGTGCCTGCATCGAGGCCGGAGGAAACATTATCATTGCCCGTGGTATGAACGGTATGGCAAAAGGTAACCTGAGGGCTGGTGGTGATATCGTTGCCAAATTCCTCGAAAATGCGACGGTCAGTGCCGGTGGTTACGTGAATACGGAGTCGATTCTGCATAGCAATGTGACGGCAGCTACGGAGATCCAGGTAACCGGTAAAAGAGGCTTTATCACCGGGGGGCATGTACGTGCCGGTCAGAGAATCGAAGTGAAGACTCTGGGGGCGACACTGGGGGCTCCGACCGTGGTAGAGGTCGGAGTGGACCCGGAGAAAAAAGCAGAATATATGAAGCTCCAGAAAGAAATTTCGGAGATCGTTAAAAATATCCGGAGCATTCAACCGATTCTTGCCAGTTTCACAGAAAAAAAAAACAGAGGAGTGCGTTTTACTCCGGACCAGCTGAATTATATCCGGAATTCCGCAGCAACGATGGAGACACAGAAAAAGAGCCTGGCGGAGAAAAACGCGCGCATGCAGGAATTGCAGATGGAGTTCAATCCACAGGAAAAGGCCGCTGTCATCGTCAAGGGAGAGGTGTATCCGGGGACTACGATCATTATCGGGGATTCCTCCATGCAGGTGAAAAATACTTACCAGTACTGTAGATTTGAACGGATCGACGGAGATGTTAAGGCTACCGCAATATAGCAGAAAAGAGGCACAGATATGGCATTTGGTTCGTTGGAGATTGCTTCGATCCCCAGAACACAGGATTATTCCGTGATGAAGCAGAATGAGGACAATAAAGGGGCATTTCAACAGATGACTCTGGGACAGCAGTCTCAAAAACAGAGTGAAAAGCTTACGAAAGAAGTACACAGCAGTGATAATGCGGACTGGTATACCGGACAATATGATGCCAAGGAGAAGGGACACAATGAATATGCCGGAAACGGCGGAGATAAACGCCGGAAAAAGAAAGAACCGGAAGATGGTGTCGTTATCCAAAAACAGCATCGTGGTTTTGACATCAAGATCTGAAAATACAAAGGAAACGTAGTAAGATGGACATTTTAGAAGTAATCCTGCTGATCGTAGGAATTGTAATTTTTATAGGAAGTTTTTTACTGCCGGCAGGCAGATCGGACGCCGGTAGAATCGACACAGATGCGGCAAAACAGGAAATCCACGGTCTGATAGAAGAAGAAATGAAAACAGTCCGTGCACAGGTGCAGGATAAAGTGGAAGAAACCTCAGAAGATGTGGTGGAAAAGGCGGAGAGATCGCTGGAACGCCTGACTAACGAGAAAATCATGGCGGTAAATGAATATTCCGATACGGTATTACAGGAAATTCATAAAAATCATGAGGAAGCAATGTTCTTATATGATATGCTGAACAGCAAGCATGCCAATATCAAAGATACCGTCTCCAAAGTGGACAAAGCGGTGAAAGCTGCGGAAGACAAGGTGAAGGCGATCGATGATACTCCGACGGTAAAAACTGAGGAAACGGAAAAAGTGATCCCGGCAGACGAACCGGCGAAAACAGAGGAGGCTGTATCTCCGGAAATCGGATTCATGGGTGAGACAGCGGAAGAAGGCCAGAACAACAACGAGAAGATCCTGGAAATGCACAGACAGGGCAAATCCACGGTAGCAATAGCCAGGGAACTCGGACTGGGCGTGGGAGAAGTAAAACTCGTAATTGACCTGTATAAGGCCTGAAGGTAATCACGAAATTAAGGACGGAGACAGAAATGAAATTAAAATATTATCTGCGCGGTCTTGGAATTGGTATGATCGTGACCGCATTGATCCTGGGAATCAGCTTTTCTCACCGTCAGGGGCAGGAGACACAGATATTGACAGATGATCAGATCAGAGAACGTGCGGAACAGCTGGGAATGGTGGACAGCAGTGAACTGACGTTAGCAGCTCTGCAGAACAGCGTACAGCAGCAGGCACAGGAAAACATGGAGAAGACGGAAGCATCCCCGGAGCCTGAGACCGAAGAAGCAATGACAACAACATCGGAACCGGAGACAACGGTTGCACCGGAGAATACCATGGAACCGGAAGCAACACCACAGCCTGATACGATTGTAGCATCAGAAGCAGCGCAGACGGTTACCGTTACCGTAAAAAAAGGAGCAAGCTCCGGAAGCGTCAGCAGCCGGCTACAGGAAGCGGGATTGGTGGAAGATGCGAAGACATTTGACAATTACTTATGTAATAACGGCTACAGCCGCAGCATAAATCCCGGCACTTATGAGATAGTTCCCGGGACTTCTGAAGAAGAAATCGCAAAAATAATCACAGGAAAACATTAAAAACCCCTTGCCACAGGGGTTTTCCTATGTTATAATCGCACTGTTGTGACAAAAAACACGCCTTTCGATTTGACGATGGTGCTTACTGGTTTTACAGAAGTCTTTGTCAGAGCTAACCGGGTTCTTAACGCGTCCCGGCAGAAAAGAAAAGCGGAAGATTTTAACCAAACGGAGGTAAAGACATGAGCGTTATTTCTATGAAACAGTTACTTGAAGCAGGTGTTCATTTCGGACATCAGACCAGAAGATGGAACCCTAAGATGGCTCCTTACATCTTCACCGAGAGAAACGGCATCCACATCATCGATCTGCAGAAGTCTGTAGTTAAGGTTGATGAGGCTTACAAGGCAGTATCCGAGATCGCTGCACAGGGCGGCACCATTCTGTTCGTTGGTACCAAGAAGCAGGCACAGGACGCTGTAAAGGTTGAGGCTGAGCGTTGCGGTATGTACTATGTAAACGAGAGATGGTTAGGTGGTATGCTGACCAACTTCAGAACCATCCAGTCCCGTATCGCAAGACTGCATGCAATCGAGACCATGTCTCAGGACGGTACTTTCGATGTACTGCCTAAGAAGGAAGTTATTCAGTTAAAGAAAGAATGGGAGAAGCTGGAGAAGAACCTGGGCGGTATCAAGAACATGACCAGAGTTCCCGATGCTATCTTTGTTGTAGATCCTAAGAAGGAAAGAATTTGTGTACAGGAGGCTCATGCACTGGGCATTACCCTGATCGGTATCGGCGATACCAACTGTGATCCTGAAGAGCTGGATTACATCATCCCCGGTAACGATGATGCGATCAGAGCCGTTAAGCTGATCGTTTCCAAGATGGCTGACGCTGTCATCGAAGCTAAACAGGGAGAGGCTGTATACAGCGATGCTGATGTAGCTACCGAAGCAGAGGATATCGAAGAGGTTGCAGCTGACGCTGAATAATCCGATTCCATAAGAGAAGCATAGGAACCCAGATTGCGATGCCTGTCATTACGGTCTGGGTTCTTGAGGATAATATATTAATTAAGAAGAGAGGATAAAAAAATGGCAATTACCGCATCTATGGTAAAAGAGCTCCGTGAAATGACCGGCGCTGGTATGATGGATTGTAAGAAGGCTCTGAACGAGACAAATGGAGATATGGACGCAGCTGTTGAGTTCCTGAGAAAGAACGGACAGGCTAAAGCTGAGAAGAAGGCAAGCCGTATCGCGGCAGAAGGTGTTGCACGTGCAGCAATCTCTGCAGACGGCAAGACCGCTTGCGTTATTGAAGTGAACTCCGAGACCGACTTCGTTGCAAAGAACGAGACCTTTACTTCTTTTGTAGAGGCTGTTAATGGAGTTGCTCTGGCTTCCGATTTACAGGGTGGCAAGGACGGTGAAGATATCGAAGCACTGTTGGCTACTCCTTTCGAAGGCGCAACTGTTAAGGAAGCTCTGGTAGAGAAGACCGCTACCATCGGTGAAAAGCTGTCTATCCGTCGTTTCGAGAAGGTATCCGGAGATGTAGCAGTATCCTACATTCACGGTGGTGGACGCATCGGTGTTATCGTTGCAGCTAACGGTGCATCCGATGACGCAGCTAGAGAAGCACTGACCAACATCGCTATGCAGGTAGCAGCTATGAATCCTACCTACATCAGCAGAAATGATATTTCCGCAGAAGAGCTGGCTAAGTTACAGGAGATCACTGTTGACGCAGCTCTGAACGATCCTGCATCTCTGCCTAAGCCCATCCTGAATAAGCTGATCGATAAGGCTATGAACAGTTCCGCATGGAGCGATGAGGATAAGGCAATCTACGAAGAGAAGAAGAGCAACATGAACTACCTGTTCAACTTCCTGTCCAAGGAAGCAGCAGCTGCTCTGGCTCAACTGGCTATGGCTGACAAGGACGCTATCGTATCTGATAAGATCTTCAAGGGTCTGGCAGACGGTCGTGTATCCAAGCAGCTGAAGGAGATCTGCCTGTTAGATCAGACCTATGTTAAGGCTGAGGATGGCAAGCAGACCGTAGCTAAGTATTTAGAGAGCGTTAACAAGGCTCTGACCATCGCTAAGGTTGTTCGTTTCGAAGTTGGCGAAGGCATGGAGAAGAAGAACGAAGACTTCGCAGCAGAAGTTGCCGCTCAGATGAACGCTTAATTATAACGGATTATTTCGAAAAGGCATACGTGAGTATGCCTTTTTTACATATTGAAAGGTACGAAAGCATAGCTCATTGCGGAGAGTTGCTGTCTGTATTAAAAACGCCATTTTTTGCTAAAAAAATACAATAACATGAAATATTGCCATGTAACAAGCTGTTATTTTCGCTGAGCGTGCAAAATGAAGAAATTTCGTACAAAAATTCCTGATTTAGAATTTTTTTTGTACGGAATTCATTTTTTTGGGGTATTTGCGACAAACTAACTTGAAAGTTAGTTAATGAATCTGTTTTCAAATCTCCGTAGCCCTTGGCAGGGTATAAGAAACGCGACACGCTCGTACTTTAGTACGATGCGCTCCTGTCGCAGAGCGTAGCGGTACATAAGCGGTCACAATACGACCGCTAAGTACCGACGTCTGCTTACGGCACTGCTTATTCTTATACCCAGCCGGGGCTACTGGTTTTTTGAAAGCTTTCCAAAACGCAGAACTCCCGGAGTATGCGGTGCCATGTCGAAGATGTTTGTCGGAGGATGTTGATATTTTCTAGAAAAGTGCTGAAAGACAGGGGGAAAGCGGACACGATGTCCGCGTCAGCCTACAGTCGACATGGATGTCGACTGTAGGCGGCCCCGTCATGACGAGAACTACTCATCACTTTTCGTAGAAAATTCACATCCGGAGACCTTACATCGAGACATGTGTATCGCATGCTCCGGGAGTTCGTGGATTTTGCCAATGTATTTCACTAACTCTCAATTTATCGATAGAACTCCACTAGGGAATCCAGCTTCGCCGACATATTCATCATCATGGCATCCAATACAGTGATGGCGGTCATGCATTCCATGACGACGACAGCTCTGGGGACGATGATGGGATCGTGGCGTCCGCGGATGGTAAGATCGGTGTTTTCACCGGAGCGGTTCACGGTCTGCTGGGGGCGGAAGATGGAAGGAGTGGGTTTCACATAAGCACGGACAATGATAGGACTGCCGTCACTCATACCTCCTAAAATACCGCCGGAATGATTGCTGATCTTTGTGACTTTGCCGTTCTCCATGCGGAAGGGATCGTTATTCTCACTGCCGGTATGACGGGAAGCTTCTGCACCATCGCCAATCTCTACGGCTTTCACGGCACCGATAGACATGATAGCTTTCGCAAGGTTGGCATCCAGCTTCTCGAACACCGGATCTCCGATGCCTGCGGGAAGTCCTTCGACAAGACATTCCATGCAACCGCCCACGGAATCGCAGGCTTCTCTTGCCTGCTGCAGATAAGCACAGGCTTTTTCATCAGCTTCTGCATCCGGCATGGCAGTGATCGTGGAGCGGGCAGTAGTACGGTTGAACTTTGTCAGATCCGCATCTACGGGACCGATGGAGCGGGTATAGGCGAATACGGTAATGCCCATCTGCTCTAAGATCTTCGCAGCAATGGCTCCGGCAGCCACGCGTCCGATGGTCTCACGACCGGAGGAACGTCCGCCACCCCGGTAATCCCGGAAACCGTATTTGGCATCAAAACAATAATCCGCATGGCCGGGACGATAATTCTCTGCGATCTCCGTGTAATCAGCAGAGATCTGAGAGGTATTACGTACCATCAGGGAGATAGGAGTACCGGTAGTCTTTCCTTCAAAGATGCCGGAGAGAAGCTCCACCTGATCGGCCTCTTTACGCTGAGTGGTAATGGCACTGGTGCCGGGTTTACGTCGGTCTAAGTATTTCTGTATATCTTCCTCGGAGAGAGGCAGTCCGGCGGGACAGCCGTCTACAACGACACCCAAAGCTTTCCCGTGGGATTCTCCCCAGGTAGTGATCTTGAAAATGTTTCCCAATGTTGAACCGGCCATGGCAGTTCTCCTTTTCCAACCGTTCAGCACCCACCCATACATTCGCAAAGCCGCACGATGAATCATGCTTTCTTGCTGCTATGCAGCTCATTTTGTTCATTATGGGGCGGTGACTCGAATAGTTACCTTTTTATCATAGATTATACGTAATTATTGAAAAAATCGCAACTTTTTTATAGAAAAAGGATGCAACGGAATATAAAGTATGCTATCATATTATATAATTGCTAACGGGAAGTAAAAGGTCGAATATACAAATGGAAAAAACAACGGAAGAGAAAGCCAGGGCAAAACTTCTGAAATTTGGGAAAAAGAACCGATGGAACAGGGCGGTAGCAGTACCGCTGCTGTTTTTTGTGATGCTTTTTTTTCATGTCTGTAATTATTGCAAGAATAATGGAAAACGTTTTGCTGTGATGGCGGGAACTTTCTTCCTGTTTGCGGTATACAGCAGTTTTTCATTCCCGGCGTTTATTACAGAGGATGCGGGGAATGACTATGAATTGAAAAATGCCGAGACTGCTGACATCTCTCTGGCGGAGGAGAAGGAACCGGATATGGCGGGGCTGGAACTCTTAGAGGATGAGGATGTTCTGGAACAGTCGGATTACAACAGTATTTCCCACGGCTATGCACTGGTGGACAAATACGATGCCTCCGATATTTTACGGGCTTCAGAGGAAATTGTGAGTGAAAATGCCCGGGAGACCGGAACAGGCAGTGATGCGCGGGAGACTACAGAACAGCAGGAATTCCGCTCCGACGACTGGAGACTGGTTCTGATCAACAAGCAGAACTCCATTCCGGAGGATTATACGTTCCAGCTGGGCACCATCAGGGGTTCCATGCAGTGTGACAAGAGAATCTTAGAAGACCTTCTTGCCATGCTGGAAGCAGCGGAAGAGGATGGTGTGAACCTGACGATCTGCTCGCCTTACCGGGATCTGGAGTATCAGCAGATGTTGTTCAACCGGAAGATCAAGCGCTATATGAACCGCGGAATGTCCTATATGGAAGCTTATCAGCTGTCCAGCCAGGCAGTGACGGTACCGGGAGCCAGTGAGCATCAGATCGGACTGGCACTTGATATTGTATGTAACAGTTATATGTCCCTGGACGAGGGCTTTGGAGACACAAAAGCCGGAAAATGGCTGGCAGCCAACAGCTGTCGTTTTGGATTTATTCTGAGATATCCTAAGGGGAAGGAAGATATCACCGGGATCGAGTATGAGCCGTGGCATTTCCGCTATGTAGGGAAAACTGCTGCGCCTGTGATCATGGAACAGGGCATAACATTAGAAGAATTCTGGGAGGAATATGTAGAAGATGTATCGATTGATTAAACAGGAAGGACGCGCCAAAAGAGGAGAATTTACCACAGTACATGGTGTGATCCAGACTCCTGTATTTATGAATGTGGGAACGGTAGCGGCGATCAAGGGCGCCGTATCAACAGCAGACTTAGAGCAGATCGGAACCCAGGTGGAATTATCCAACACCTACCATCTGCATGTCAGACCCGGTGATAGGATCATCAAACAGATGGGCGGACTTCACAAGTTCATGTCCTGGAATAAGCCGATTCTGACAGATTCCGGCGGATTCCAGGTGTTTTCCCTGGCGGGACTTCGTAAGATTAAGGAAGAGGGCGTTACCTTCCGTTCCCATATTGATGGTCATAAGATTTTCATGGGACCGGAGGAGAGCATGCAGATCCAGTCGAATCTGGGATCTACCATTGCCATGGCTTTTGATGAGTGTGCGCCCAGTAAGGCGGACCGGATGTACGTACAGAATTCTGTGGAGCGTACTACCAGATGGCTGCAAAGATGCCAGGCAGAGATGAAACGCCTGAATAGTTTAGAGGACACGGTGAACCCGCACCAGCTGTTATTCGGTATCAATCAGGGTGCCATCTATGAAGATATCCGTATTGAGCATGCCAAACGGATCGCGGAGATGAATCTGGACGGTTATGCGGTCGGTGGTCTGGCGGTGGGCGAGACCCACGAGGAAATGTACCACATTCTGGATGAGGTGGTACCTTATCTTCCGGTGAACAAGCCGACCTACCTTATGGGAGTGGGTACCCCGGCCAACATTCTGGAGGGCGTAGAGCGTGGTGTTGATTTCTTCGACTGTGTATATCCGACGAGAAACGGACGCCATGGACATTTATATACCAACCATGGAAAGATTAATCTGTTCAATGCCAAATATGAACTGGATGACAGACCTATCGAAGAGGGCTGTAACTGTCCTGCCTGCCAGAGATACTCCAGAGCTTATATCCGTCATCTGTTAAAAGCGAAGGAGATGCTGGGCATGCGTCTTTGTGTACTCCACAATCTGTATTTTTATAATACCATGATGACGGAGATCCGTGATGCCTTGGATGCAGGTCGCTTTGCAGAATATAAAAAACACAAGCTGGATTCCATGGCTACACCGTTAGAATAAGTTGCAACTTTCGGAGTTTAGAGTTATTTCATACAATTTTATGCAAAAAGACTTGCCCCTTAAGCTTTTTTTGTGTATCATACTTACTTGTACAGAAAGTTTTACAGGCGTAACACGCCGGAATGGAGGAACAAATGGGTATTTTATTAACTGAGTCAGAGGCTGCTGCAGCAGGTTCCGGAACCAGCATGATCGTTATGCTTCTTGTATATGCAGTATTGATCGGTGCAATGTGGTTTTTCTTTATGAGACCGCAGAAGAAGGAACAGAAGAGAGTAGCTGCAATGCTGTCCAACTTAGAGACAGGTGACTGCGTTCTGACCACTTCCGGTTTCTATGGTATCATTATTGATATTACTGATGATACCGTTATCGTAGAGTTCGGTAATAACAAAAACTGCCGTATTCCTATGGAGAAATCTGCCATCAGCAAGGTTGAGAAGGCTGGAGAGAACTAAAAAGCAGTGAAAAAGGAGCAATGCCGGGATAAGGTATTGCTCCTTTTTACGTGTATGACACACTTGATAATTTGATCTATTTTAATGTGCATAATTGCATTTATGTTAATTTTCAATGTTGAAATTTCATATAGTATCAGTTATTATGAAATAAGTATTTTACGTTAAAATACAGGAAATATCACAGGAAACGAGGAAAATAACACTATGGAGTTACATATTACCTGTATTCCCGGTGACGGCATCGGACCGGAGATCGTCAGGGAGACGAAAAAAGTTTTAGACAAAGTTGCGCATAAATATGGTCATAAAATGATCTATAAGGATATTTTAATGGGTGGAGCTTCCATTGATGTCCATGGAGTCCCTCTGACAGAGGAAGCTATTGCGGATGCCAAAGCGGCAGATGCGGTGCTGATGGGATCCATTGGTGGTAATACCACCACTTCCCCCTGGTACAAATTACCTCCCGAGAAGCGCCCGGAAGCAGGACTTCTGGCAATGCGCAAGGCGTTGAATCTGTTTGCTAATTTAAGACCGGCAGTACTCTATGATGAGCTGGCAGCGGCGTGTCCGCTGAAGGAGGAGATCAGCAAAGCGGGATTTGATATGCTGATCATGAGAGAATTGACCGGCGGACTTTATTTCGGTGAACGCAGGACCATCGAAGAGAACGGCGTGAGAAAAGCTATCGATACCCTGACCTATGATGAGAACGAGATACGCAGGATCGCCATCAAAGGCTTTGATATTGCCAGGAAGCGCAGGAAAAAGGTAACCAGCGTGGATAAGGCTAACGTATTGGATTCTTCCAGACTGTGGAGAAAAGTCGTGGAGGAGGTAGCAAAGGACTATCCCGATGTGACACTGGAACATATGCTGGTAGACAATTGCGCCATGCAGTTGGTGAAGGATCCTGCACAGTTTGATGTGATCCTGACAGAGAATATGTTCGGAGATATCCTCTCCGATGAGGCAAGTATGGTGACCGGTTCCATCGGAATGTTAGCCAGTGCCAGCTTGAATGATACAAAGTTCGGCCTCTACGAGCCCAGCCACGGATCCGCCCCGGATATTGCCGGCAAAGATATTGCAAACCCTATCGCCACTGTATTAAGCGCGGCGATGATGCTTCGTTACAGTTTTGATCTGGACGAAGAAGCAGATGCTATCGAGGCAGCGGTGAAGAAAGTATTGCAGGACGGCTTCCGCACCGGTGATATCATCTCTGAGGGCTGCACGCGGGTAGGATGTACCGAGATGGGCGACCTTCTGGCAGAGAGAATCTGATGCCATTTGCCCCGGAAGCACATTTATCCGGTATAGAAAAATAAGGAAGAGAAAGAGAGATATAATTATGAGAAGTGATTCCGTTAAGACAGGAACTGCCCAGGCACCTCACAGAAGTCTGTTCAATGCCCTGGGATTTACCGAAGAAGAGAGAAGACGCCCCATGATCGGTATCGTCAGCTCCTTCAATGAGATCGTACCCGGACACATGAATCTGGATAAGATCACAGAAGCTGTAAAAATGGGCGTAGCCATGGCAGGTGGTATGCCGGTAGTATTCCCCGCCATCGCTGTATGTGACGGTATTGCCATGGGACATGTGGGAATGAAGTATTCCCTGGTGACCAGAGATCTGATCGCCGACAGCACCGAGTGCATGGCTATGGCACACGGATTTGACGGTCTGGTATGTATTCCCAACTGTGACAAGAATGTTCCCGGACTTTTGATGGCGGCAGCCAGAGTGAATATCCCTACTATCTTTGTATCCGGCGGTCCCATGTTAGCCGGACATGTACACGGACAGAAGAGAAGCTTATCCTCTATGTTCGAGGCAGTGGGAAGTGTGGCAGCCGGTACCATGACTATGGATGAACTGGCTGAGTTCGAGGAAAAGGTATGTCCTACCTGCGGCTCCTGTTCCGGTATGTATACCGCGAACTCCATGAACTGTCTGACCGAAGCCATTGGTATGGGACTTCGCGGCAACGGTACGATTCCCGCCGTATATTCCGAGCGTATCCGTCTGGCAAAGCATGCCGGCATGAAGATCATGGAACTGGTAGAGAAAAATATCCGTCCCAGAGACATCATGACTCCAGAAGCCTTCAGAAATGCCCTGACTGTGGATATGGCACTGGGATGCTCTACCAATACCATGCTGCATCTGCCCGCTATCGCAAGAGAAGCAGGTGTGGAACTGAACCTGGAGATCGCCAACGAGATTTCTGCCAAGACTCCGAATCTGTGTCATCTTGCACCTGCCGGTCCTACTTATATGGAAGACCTGAACGAAGCAGGCGGTGTCTATGCGGTAATGAATGAACTGTCCAAGAAGGGACTTTTGAACCTTGACTGCCTGACTGCCAACGGTACGACCGTAGGAGAGAACATCAAGAATTGTGTCAACAAGAATCCGGAAGTCATCCGCCCTGTGGAGAACCCCTATTCCCAGACCGGCGGTATTGCTGTACTGAAGGGTAACCTGGCACCGGACAGTGGCGTGGTCAAGAGATCTGCTGTGGCACCCGAGATGCTGGTGCACGAAGGCCCTGCCAGAGTATTTGACTGTGAAGAAGATGCGATTGATGCTATCAAGTTCGGTAAAATCGTCGCAGGCGATGTAGTAGTGATCCGCTATGAAGGACCTAAGGGCGGTCCCGGCATGAGAGAGATGCTGAATCCCACCTCTGCCATTGCAGGCATGGGACTGGGCTCCAGCGTGGCACTGATCACCGACGGACGTTTCTCCGGAGCTTCCCGTGGCGCATCCATCGGACATGTCTCTCCGGAGGCAGCAGTAGGAGGACCTATCGCACTGGTGGAAGAGGGCGATATCATCCGCATCAACATTCCGGAGAACAAACTGGATGTACTTGTCTCCGACGAAGAACTGGCAGCCAGAAGAGCAAAATGGCAGCCCAGAGAGCCTAAGATCACGACCGGCTACCTGGCAAGATATCATGAACTGGTGACCAGCGGCAACCGTGGTGCGGTACTGGAAGCACCTTCTCAGAAGAATTAAGCAATCATTAAAATAACCGGAGGGATTTTGAAATGCAGTTAACGGGATCGGAAATTCTGGTAGAATGTCTGAAGGAGCAGGGGGTAGATACCGTATTCGGTTACCCCGGCGGAGCAATCCTTAATATTTATGACGCACTTTATAAGCACAGTGGGGAGATCAAACATATTCTGACTTCGCATGAACAGGGAGCGGCACATGCGGCGGACGGTTATGCGAGAGCTACGGGAAAAGTAGGTGTCTGCATGGCTACCAGCGGTCCCGGCGCCACGAATCTGGTCACCGGTATCGCTACGGCTTACATGGATTCTGTACCGATGGTAGCGATCACCGCCAACGTTACCTTGCCTTTGCTTGGTAAGGACAGCTTCCAGGAGGTGGATATCGCCGGCGTGACCATGCCCATTACGAAGCATGGTTATATTGTGAAAAATGTGGAGATCCTGGCTGATACCATCCGCAAGGCATTCCATATCGCCAGAAGCGGAAGACCCGGCCCTGTCCTGATCGATATTACGAAGGATGTGACGGCAGCTGCCTGTGAATATACTCCCATGACGATTCAGCCGGAGGAGAGAGTGACCCGTTACACCAGGGAAGAACTGATGCTGGTAGCGGAGATGATCCACAAGGCGAAAAAACCATACATCTATCTGGGCGGCGGAGCCATCATTTCCGAGGCAAGTGCCGAGGTGGCAGAATTCGCAGAACTGATCGATGCACCGGTATGTGATACTCTGATGGGTAAGGGAGCCTTTGATGGAAAAAGTGAGCGCTATACCGGCATGATCGGCATGCATGGTACCAAGACTTCGAACCTTGGAGTCAGCGAATGTGATCTGTTGGTGGCACTGGGAGCCAGATTCTCCGACCGTGTGACCGGTAACCCGAAGAAATTCGCGGAGAATGCAAGGATCATCCAGCTGGATGTGGATGCTGCGGAGATCAATAAGAATATTCGCGTGGACGCTTCTCTGGTAGGAGATCTGAAGAAGACTCTGACAGAATTAAATGCCTGTCTGTCCAAACAGGAACATCCGGAGTGGATGGCACATATAACGGAGCTGAAGGGAAAATATCCCCTGAAATACGATGACGAAAATCTGTCCTGCCCTTATATCATGCAGGAGATTGACCGTGTAACGAACGGAGAAGCCATCATCACCACAGACGTGGGACAGCATCAGATGTGGGCGGCACAGTATTATCATTATACGAAGCCCCGTACCTTCCTGTCTTCCGGAGGATTAGGTACCATGGGTTACGGTCTGGGAGCCTGCATCGGTGCGCAGATCGGACAGCCGGATAAGGTCTGCATCAACATTGCAGGCGACGGATGCTTCCGCATGAACATGAACGAACTGGCTACTGCCAGCCGTTACAACATTCCCATCATCCAGGTGGTCATCAACAACCAGGTGCTGGGCATGGTAAGACAGTGGCAGACACTGTTCTATGGGAAACGCTATTCCCAGACAGTACTGAAGGATAAGGTGGATTTCTGCAAGGTGGCAGAAGGACTGGGCTGTACCGCCATCCGCGTGACCAAAAAGGAAGAAGTGGCACCCGCTATCGAGAAGGCCATTGCCCTGAAGGCACCGGTAATGATCGAGTGCATGATCCCGGAGGATGATAAGGTATTCCCCATGGTTCCGGCAGGAGCTCCCATCAGCGAAGTATTTGACGGAGATGATTTGAAAAGGCAGTCCTGATGAATAAGACGACGAAGAGATTACTTTTTGCGGTGCTGATATTACTGCTGTTTCTGCTGATAGTATATTTTGTCCTGGCATTATACTACAGGGAAGGTTTTTCTCTGAATACCTGGATCAACGGAGTATACTGTACCGGGAAAACGGTGGAAGAAGTGAATTCGGAGCTTTTGTCACATACAGAAGCTCCGGAGGTTGTCATCGTGGATAAAGCGGGAGAGAAATACACGATCACTCTCGCTGATGTGGATTATCACGCGGACTTTAGCAGCGCACTGGAAGCATACAGACAGGAACAGAATCCTTATCTGTGGGTGGACAATGTTCTGTTTCATTCCAGGCGGACCCTGGCACCTGCGGTGACTGTGGATGAGGAGGCGCTTCGCAGAGCCTACAACGCCCTGGATTTCGTACAGACGGAACAGAAGAGAATAAAAGATTACAGCCTTACCAGGGATGCGGAGGGTGCCTATGTCTTCACGGACGGACTGAGCGACCGTATCGATCTGGAGAAGGCTTTTTTGGCGTTAAAACAAATCGTGGAGAATGGGCAGGAAACACTGAATCTGCAGGAGAGCGGATGTTACTATGAGATAACACCGGATGAGAGTCAAAAAGCCCTGCGGAATCTGTGGAAAGAGATCGAGAGATTTCAGACCTGCGATATTGTCTACTGCTTCGGTGAAGAGAGACATCCGATGACAGCAGCGGACTGTGCTTTTTTTCTGACAGCGGAGAACGGACTGCCGGTGCAGGATGAGAAGGGAAGCTTTGTACTGGACGAGGAGGCTGTGACGGCGTATGTGCAGAGCCTGGCGGAAGAATATGACGGCTATGGACGAACCAGACAGTTTCACAGTACCCGTGGGGATGTGATCACTATCGATGGCGGAACCTATGGCAGCAAGATGGACCGGAAAAAGGAGACTGCCTACCTGCTGGAGCATCTGCTGGATCCCGGTGTACATACAGGCACGCCGCAGTCACATATCCCTAGTTATGAGAGAGAAGCCTTCTGCTATGGGAAAAATGATATTGGTGACACCTATATCGAAGTGGATATGACAGAACAGAAAATGTACTATTACGAAAAAGGTGTATTGAAGCTGGAGACGGAGATTGTGACAGGCAATATGCGGCGGCGCATGGGAACGCCGGAAGGCGTCAATTTTGTCTATAATAAGCAGAAAAATCGTGTCTTACGGGGACCGGGGTATGCATCTCCTGTGAAATTCTGGATGCCTGTGAAGGGCGGTATCGGTATTCATGACGCCGGATGGCGCAAAGAATTCGGCGGGGACATCTACCAGACTGCCGGTTCCCACGGCTGTATCAATACACCAAAGGACAAAATGGAAGAATTGTTTGATTGCGTGCAGATCGGCACCCCTGTCGTAATGTTTTATTAATGGCACAGACATTTTCAGACAAATTGTCCTTGTTAGACGAACAAATTGAAAATAATTTAACAATGTAGTTGACTAAAGCAAATGAAAAGCTTATTCTATACCTATGCTTTTTATAAAAAATTTAGAAAATATCGAGGAGGTCTTTGAAAATGGCAAGAGTGTATAACTTTTCCGCAGGCCCTGCAGTACTCCCTGAGGAGGTATTACAGGAAGCAGCCGATGAAATGCTGGATTATAGAGGAACCGGCATGTCCGTAATGGAGATGAGCCATCGATCTAAAGCCTATGATACGATCATTAAGGAAGCGGAAGCTGATCTCAGAGAGCTGATGAATATCCCGGACAACTATAAGGTACTGTTTTTACAGGGTGGTGCGAGCCAGCAGTTTGCCATGATCCCCATGAACCTGATGAAGAACCGTGTGGCAGACTACATCGTAACCGGTCAGTGGGCGAAGAAGGCATACCAGGAGGCTTCCCTGTACGGTAAGGCAAATAAGATCGCTTCTTCCGAGGATAAGACTTTCTCTTATATTCCCGATTGCTCCGATCTGCCCATCAGCGAGGATGCAGATTACGTGTACATATGCGAGAATAATACTATTTACGGTACGAAATTCAAGACCCTGCCCAATACCAAGGGTAAGCCCCTGGTTGCAGATGTATCCAGCTGCTTTTTATCCGAGCCGGTAGATGTGACAAAATACGGTGTGATCTATGGCGGCGTACAGAAAAATATCGGACCTGCTGGTGTGGTTATTGTAATTATCCGTGAGGATCTGATCACCGAAGATGTACTTCCCGGTACACCGACCATGCTTCGTTATAAGATCCATGCAGATGCGGATTCTCTGTACAATACGCCTCCCGCATACGGCATCTATATCTGCGGCAAGGTATTTAAATGGCTGAAGAAGATGGGCGGTCTGGAAGCAATGAAGGAGCGCAATGAGAAAAAGGCGAAGATCCTGTATGACTATCTGGATGAAAGCAAGCTGTTCAAGGGTACCGTCCGCAAGGAAGACAGATCCCTGATGAATGTTCCGTTCATTACCGGAAATGAGGAGCTGGATGCCAAGTTCGTAAAAGAAGCAAAAGAAGCCGGTTTCGAGAACCTGAAGGGTCACAGAACCGTAGGCGGCATGAGAGCAAGTATCTACAATGCAATGCCCATCGAGGGTGTGGAGAAGCTGGTAGAGTTTATGAAGAAGTTTGAAGCGGAGAACGCTTAAGGGGGAGAAAAATGTTTCAGATCAATTGCCTGAATCCCATTTCCAAAGTGGGACTGGATCGTCTGACAGCAGACTATAAAGTAACCGATAATATGAATGACGCAGAGGGCGTTCTGGTCCGCAGTGCTTCCATGCATGAGATGGATCTGCCGGAAAACCTGCTGGCAGTAGCGAGAGCCGGTGCCGGAGTCAACAACATTCCTCTGGATAAATGTGCCAAAAAGGGTATCGTAGTATTTAATACTCCCGGTGCCAACGCCAATGGCGTGAAGGAACTGGTGATCGCAGGCATGCTGTTAGCTGCCCGTGATGTGGTAGGCGGTATCGAATGGGTCAAGGCATCCAAAGACAACGCTGACATTGCCAAAGCCGCAGAAAAAGAAAAGAAGAAATTCGCCGGTACGGAAGTAATGGGCAAAAAGTTAGGTGTCATCGGTCTGGGTGCTATCGGCGTCAAGGTGGCCAATACAGCAGTAAGCCTTGGTATGGAAGTCTATGGCTATGATCCTTACGTATCCGTCAATGCTGCTTGGAACTTAAGCCGTTCTGTCAAGCATGTGATGAATGTGGAAGAAATTTATGCAGACTGTGATTACATTACGATACATGTACCGCTTCTGGATTCTACAAAGGGTATGATCAACAAGGAAGCCATCAGCAAAATGAAAGATGGCGTGGTCCTGTTGAACTTTGCAAGAGATCTTCTGGCAAATGAGGCAGATGTCCTGGAGGCTTTACAGAGTGGCAAGGTAGCCCGTTATGTGTCTGATTTCCCGAATCCTACGACAGCAGGACAGCCCGGCTGTATCGTGATCCCTCATCTGGGCGCAAGCACCGAGGAATCCGAGGATAACTGTGCGAAGATGGCTGTGGAAGAGATGATGGATTACCTGGAGAACGGCAATATCCGTAACAGCGTAAATTATCCTGCCTGTGACATGGGCGTATGCAGCCAGGCCGGAAGAATTGCCATTTTCCATAAAAATATTACCAATATGCTGAATCAGTTTACTGCAGTGATCGGTGAGAAGAATATCAATATTTCCGATATGACCAACAAATCCCGCGGTGAAGTGGCATATACCATGCTGGATATTGAAAGTGCGGCAACGCAGGATCTGGTAGAGGCTTTGCAGAAGATTGACGGTGTCTTCCGTGTACGTGTGGTAAAATAGAATATCAAATAAAACATGCAGGAAAGTTACAGACAGGCATTGGGTGGAATATATCCGGTGCCTGTTTTATTTTTCGCAAAAGCGTTGTATGCTATGAGGGAATCTGTTATACTTGGCATGGGCCAAAGACGTAAGCCACAAGAGAAAGAAGGAACAAAACAGATGAAATTTGATATGCATTGTCATACAAAAGAAGGATCTATGGATGGAAAGGTTCCTATTGACGATTTTATTGCGGAATTGATCCGCAAGGGTTTTGACGGTATGTTGGTCAGTGATCATAATTCATATAATGGTTACCGCGCGTGGAAACGAAACATCAAGAATCAAAAATATAAAGATTTTGTAGTGCTGAAGGGAATTGAATACGATACCATTGATGCCGGACATATCCTGGTGATCATGCCTGAGAATGTTAAGCTGAAAATTCTGGAGCTTCGGGGATTGCCGGTACAGATCCTGATCGATATCGTGCATAAGAACGGTGGGATATTAGGACCGGCACACCCCTGCGGAGAGAAATATTTAAGCTTCACCAATACCCTGAAGAAGCGAAATCAGATGGCTGTGATGAATCAGTTTGATTTCCTGGAAGGCTTCAATGCCTGTGAGAGTGTAGAGAGCAACCATTGCGCCAAGGTACTGGCGGAAATGTACGCGCTGCCAACCTTCGGTGGAAGCGATGCTCACAAAACGGACTGTATCGGTATGGCGTATACAGACATTCCGGAGCAGATCCACTGTGAATCCGATCTGATCCGGGCGGTGAAGCTTGGAGAAGGGATCAAATGCGGAGGATCTTATTACCGGGGTACTACCAAAGAGAAGATCGGAAAAGCCAATAATATTCTGGTGCAGTCCTTCTGGTTCTACAACAGACTGGGAAGCCTGTACCGGCATCACAGAAGAAAAACGGAAATGCATAAGATGGTATAGGTCCTCTGGACCTATACTTTTTTGTAACTATTCAGAAAAGCCTCGCAGAGGCGGTTTTGCGAATGGGGTTCTGAATAGTTACCTTTTTTACACAAATCGTAATCTAAGTTCATAAATTCTTAAGATGCTTTTACTATGGAAATAGGGTATAATATGCATAAATAAGTAAGCAATATGGAATGTTCCGTAGAACTTGCTATTAGGGCGAATCTTTAAGATTACAGACCACAATAAACGTAATTAAGAGGAGAGAAATATATGAGAAAAAATTTAAGGGGCAGAAAAGCAACCGCGATCGCACTGGCATCCGTTATGGCAATGTCACTTGCAGCCTGCGGTAAGCAGGATGGATCGAATCCGGGGGGACAGACAGAACAGAAGGAATATGTATATGTTCCCGAATATCTGGAGCTGGACGATAATACGAATTCCAGCTACAGTAACATGACAGTACAGGGGGATAAGCTGTATTATACAAATTACCAATGGGATGAAGCTTCCGGTGAGAGCAAGGTCGTGATTGGAGCTTATTCGCTGACAGACGGTTCCAGGGAGGACCTGCCGATCACCATTAATGCGGACGGCGGTGGAATCTATTCCATGCAGGCAGATGAGGAAGGTAATATTTATACTGCGGAATTTGAGTGGAATGCCACCGAAGGTGATGACGCTTATACACAGCAGACAACGGTATTGCACAAGTACGATGCATCCGGTACGGAGCTGATGGCACAGGATATCACGGACATCATGCAGCAGGATGAGAATAATTCTTATGTGGGCAGCATGTGCCTGGACGACCAGGGCAGATTTTATATCAGCTCTGATTCACTGATCCGGCTGTTTGGCAGTGACGGACAATTTCAGGGAGCTGTGCAGACGGACAGCCAGTGGATCCAGGGCATGGGAAAAGCAAAAGACGGCAAGGTATACCTGGCTTATTATGACCAATCCGGCAATGTGAAGCTATCCCAGATCGACTTTGACGGCAAGGCATTGGGACAGACATATGATAACTTTCCGAACACAAACGGCAACGGAGGATTGTGTGCCGGAATAGACAATGATCTCCTGGTGAATACGGATACTACCCTGTATGATTATAGTATCGCAGACCAGAAGACTACCGAAATACTGAACTGGCTGGACAGTGATATTAACGGCAGTTATGTCACATATGCCGCAGCCACTGCAGACGGTAAGATCCTGGCAGTAGTCAATGACTGGAACACAGGGAAAACTGACCTGGTGAAGCTGACCAAAACCAAGGCCAGTGAGGTGACACAGAAGTCCCAGATCACGATCGGAACTCTGTATAGCTCCCAAAGCCTTCAGGCGGCAGCCGTAGCCTTCAACAAGCAGAGTAATGAATATCATGTCAATATTAAAACATATATTGATGATAATAACTGGACCGAAACTTCCTGGGCGGATGGCATTACAGCCATGAACAACGATATTACCTCCGGAGCCGGATGCCCGGATATCCTGGATCTGTCCAGCCTGGATGTCAAGGAACTGGCTTCCAAGGGTGTATTCGAGGATATGACACCATATCTGGAGAAGAGCAGTGTATTAAGTAAGGACGATTTCTTTGAGAATATTGTAGACAGTTATACCTTTGACGGAAAACTGGTGGGAATTCCGAAGAGCTTCACCTTAAACACGATCGTTGGCAGAACCTCCGAAGTAGGTGATAAGAAGGGTTGGACCATTGACGATATTATAGCCTATGCAGGCCAGCATGAAGGTGCTTCCCTGTTTGAGGGCATGACCAAGAGCGGTATGCTGTACACACTGTTAGCCTCTGATCTGGACAGCTATATTGACTGGGAGACGGGAAAGTGCAGCTTTGATTCGGAAGATTTCCAGAAAGTACTGGAATTTGTCAATACCTTCCCCGAAGAGTATGACTGGCAGAATGATGACAGATCTACACCGGCGAAGATCCAGTCCGGTGAAGTACTGTTAAATATGACAGGTATCTATCAGCTGAACAGTATTCAGGAGGAGAATGCTATATTCGGTGAGCCGGTAACCTATATCGGATATCCTACCTCCGGTGGTGGCAGCGGTACTTATATGCAGGCCAGTGAGCTGTATGCGATTACCGCCAAATCCTCCAACAAGGACGGCGCATGGGCGTTTATTGAGAATTACCTGAATCAGCCGTTTAATGATTTATATTCCTATGGACTTCCCGCCAGAAAGTCTGCACTGGATGATATGGTGGAGAAGGCGATGAATGTGACATATATGACAGATGAAAACGGTGAGCAGATCCTGGATGAGAACGGGAATCCGATTCCGGAGAACGGTACTTCCGGCATCAGTTACGGAGACTGGGAGTACACCTATCATACTCCTACCGAGGAAGAGATCGATATCCTTAAAGATCTGATCAGCGTGGCTGAGCCTTCCAGCACAACCGGTAATGATGAGATCACCAATATCATCACGGAGGAAGCAGAAGCATTCTTTAAAGGTCAGAAATCAGTAGCGGATGTGGCGAATATCATTCAGAGCCGTGTTAAGGTCTATGTAAATGAAAACAGATAAGGAAAGGCTTGATTATTGTGAGCAGGCAGCAGGTGGATCAGAAGCGGAAGGGACATCACAAATTAGATAAGAGAATGCGGAAACTGAAGAGAAGCTCGGGGCTTTTTATAGCCCCAAGCTTTCTTGGGGTACTTGCTTTCTTTTTTCTTCCTTTTCTGGTTGTGATATTTTACTCGCTGGTGGATAACCCTATCAGCATGAATTTTGTATTTTTAGACAACTTTGTAAGTGTAATAAATAACGCGGCATTCCGTACGGCAGTGCATAATACAGTGGTATTTTCCGCAATTGCGGTGCCACTGGCCGTGGTTTTGTCCCTGCTTCTGGCAGTGGTACTGGAGGCAAAGCTTCCTTTCCGGAGTCAGTTCCGTACCTTTTTCTTAAGTCCCATGATGGTGCCGGTGGCATCCATTGTACTGATCTGGCAGGTATTGTTCCATTATAATGGTGCGGTCAATGATATTCTGGGAGTCTTCGGCGTGGAGAAGATCGACTGGCTGAAGTCAGGCTACTCCATTATTGTAATAGTGATTTTATTCCTATGGAAGAATCTGGGATATAATATGATCCTGTTTATGGCAGCACTTGCCAGCATACCCAGGGATCTGCTGGAGGTGGCGAGACTGGAAAATGCCACATCGTTACAGACCTTTTTCTATATTAAGATCCGGTATTTGTCTTCCACCTTTTTGTTTGTTACGATCATGTCCCTGATCAGCTCTTTTAAGATCTTCCGTGAGATCTATCTGCTGACAACGGATTATCCTTACGATTCCATCTATATGCTGCAGCACTTCATGAACAATAAGTTCAAGAGTCTGGATTATCAGACGCTGTCTGCAGCAGCGATACTGATGTCTCTCGTCATGGTCGTGATCATCGGACTTCTGTTCGCAGTGGAAAATCATTTCGGAAAGGATGTGGAAGGCTGATGGAGCAGAAGCTTAAAAAACCTGTTCCGCCTGAACTTAGAAGGGCGATCCGGTTCAAGAAGAGAAAGAAGATATTTGAGAATATGCGCATCAGCATAGCAACAGTGATCGCAGCCTTTTTTGCCATACTGTTCCTGATGCCGATCGTTCTGACGATCACCAACTCTTTCATGTCATCTTCGGAGATATCAGCGAACTATGGTTCGGTATTTGCCACAAATGATAAGGGCGGCAAGGTCTATATTTCCGAAAAAGTGAATTTGAAATTTATTCCGGATATTGTATCCTTCAGCCAGTATACTACGGTACTTTTGAAAAGCCCGGAATATCTGCTGAAATTCTGGAATTCCGTGATCCTGGTGGGACCGATCGTACTGTTTCAGCTGATCGTGGCATCGCTGGCATCTTATGGATTTGCCAGGTACTCGGGGAAGCTGAGGTCATTGGTATTTTTCTCCTATGTGATATTGATGCTGATGCCGTATCAGGTAACGCTGGTACCCAATTATCTGGTGGCGGAAAAGCTGAACATACTAAATACGTACTGGGCCATCTGGCTGCCCGGGATCTTTTCACCCTTTGCAGTCTACTTACTGACGAAGTTCATGAAGAGAATTCCTGTGGGAGTCATGGAAGCGGCACAGATCGACGGTGCCGGAGAGTGGCAGATCTATCGGCTGATCTGTATGCCATTGTGCAAAGGAGCGCTGTGTTCCGCGGCCATTCTTGTATTTATCGATTACTGGAATATGGTGGAACAGCCGCTGATCCTGTTATCCGATGCGGAGACGCATCCCTTGTCCGTATTCTTAAGCAAGATCAATTCCGGAGAGATCGGACTGGCATTCGCCGTGGCTACGATCTACATGGTGCCCAGCCTTTTGGTATTTCTCTACGGGGAAGAATATCTGGTAGACGGAATTACTTACCAGGGCGGTGTCAAAGGCTAGGATCACTGATTTTTGATGATATACCGGCATGGATCCGACTGTCGGAGTACAGATAGAAAGAGAAGTATAGAGGAGAAGCAAGATGAACGAGAACGGTGGAAAAAAGAGAAGAGAATGGGTAAAAAATGCAGCCATTATATTCTTGTCTGTAATGTTAGTGCTGACATTTTTCTCCAACACATTTATGAACTATTCCCTTCCGGAGGTGGCGGCACAATATGTACAGTCCGGCACCATCACGGCGAAGATCCGCGGAACCGGCACGGTGGAGAGCGGAGATCCCTATAATGTAAAGATAAGTGAAACCCGTACGATCTCCAGCGTCCTGGTGAAGACCGGGGATAAGGTGGAGAAGGGAGCTCCCCTGCTGTTACTGGAGGATAAGGAAAGCAAGGAGCTGACCGATGCCCAGACAGCACTGGATAAGGCAATGCTTACATTTGAGCTTGCTATGTTAGGAAAAGATGTTTCAAATAGCGTTTACAATAACGTGCAGAGTGGAAATATTTCTTCCATGGCTGCTTATCAAAGCAGAATAGTAGCTGCAGAGGCAGAAATTGATAAATACCAGAAATCGGTTAACGAGGCTGAGAATGCACTTAATCAGTTAAAAGCAGCGCAAGCAAATGTGGAAGCCGGAGGTACACCTGATACCAGTTCAGAGCAGGCAAAAGTTAATGAAGCCCAGGCAATATTAGACAGTGATGAAATCAAGCTTGCTAAAGACGATATTACTAGGTGGCAAAATGAAAAGGCTGCTTGTGATGCGATTATTAAGAAATGGCATGAGGGAATTACAGAATCGGTATCTGGAAATGAAATTATTGGTGTAGTGTCACAAGAAGAATTTGATGTTGCTACTGTTAACAGTTCAAGGTATCAGGAATTAATTAATGAAAAACAAGCGTTTATTAATAATAATCCTGATAAAGTAACAGCATATAATAATAAGATAACAGCTCTTAATGAGGCTAAGAAAAAATTATCTGACAAGGGAAATAGCAAAGTAGATAGTACAAATTCTTTGAAGGTTCAGACACAAAATTGGCAGACAGAATACGATAGCCGAAAGGCTAAATTGGATGTGGCTACAGCGGCGCGAGATCAGCTCCTGACAGATATATCTAATGAATTGAATTTAGATTTTCAATTAGATGATCTCAAGAAGCAGAGAGATGATATCGCAAAATTGCAGGAGAATGCGGTAGGCGCCAGCATCGAAGCACCCATTGCGGGAACCATTACCAGTGTAACCGTCAAGGCAGGAGACGAGGCACAGCCGGATACAGCACTGGTGACCATGCAGCCGGAGGGTAAGGGCTTTACCATGAGCTTCTCCGTGACCAATGATCAGGCGAAGAGACTCTCCGTGGGAGATAAGGCAGACCTGGTGAACTCCTGGAGATACAGTGATATGGATATTACCCTGGCCAGTATCAAGCCGGATACCACAGATCCCGGTCAGAAGAAGCTGCTGACCTTTGATATCACCGGAGATGAAGTGACACCCGGACAGTCCTTAAATGTATCCGTGGGACAGAAGAGTGCCAATTACGATCTGATCGTACCCAACAGTGCCATCCGTGAGGACAGTAACGGCAAGTTTATCCTGATCGTGGAATCCAAGAGTAGCCCCTTAGGTAACCGTTATGTGGCAACCCGTGTGGATGTGGAGGTACTGGCAAGTGATGACACCCAGTCCGCAGTGAGCGGAGCTTTATATGGCTATGAATTTGTCATTACGACATCTACCCAGCCGGTAGAGGCAGGAAAGCTGGTCAGACTGGCAAATAATTCATAAGCATTTCATCTTACAGGAAGGAAGAAACAGACGATATGTTTCGGATGCAGATACAGAGTAAAAAAAAGTGCATATGGTATTGCAGCGCAGCAGTATCCTTCCTACTGTTCCTGCTATTGAATCTATGGTGTGATCATCTGGTCAACATGCAGGATGCCCAGCAGATGGTCGGACGCTGGAGTGAAAAAAAGGATGTGGCACAGATCAGCTGCTTTTTCTCCTCCAAAGCGGAAGTGACGGAGGATACCATTCAAAGCTTTGAATATTCACTGAAAAACGTGCTGCAGGAGGCCTCTATTACAGAGACCTCCGAGAATCCAAGTGCCAGACTCTGGGTGGATGCCTATAGCGCAGACGGTAAGATCACCCTGGTGAACGGAAGAAATACACTGGATGCCAATGCAATCGGGATCGGAGGGGATTTTTTCCTGTTCCATCCATTAAAGCTGATCACCGGCTCCTATTTTTCCGGTAACGATCTGATGCAGGACTATTGTATTATCGATCAGGATGCGGCATGGCAACTGTTCGGCTCCAATGATGTGGTGGGAATGACCGTATATATTGGCAATGTACCGCACATTGTGACCGGAGTGGTACGCAGACCCCAAGGCAGAATGGAAAAGGCGGCAGGCTTAACTTCCACGGTAGTCTATGTATCTTATGAGACCCTGGAGACCTACGGGACCAGCAATGGTATCAATCATTATGAGATCGTTATGCCGAACCCTGTGGATGAATTCGCCTACGGCAAAGTAAAAGAAGGAATCGGCATAGATGAGAAAAACGTCGAGATCGTGGAAAACAGCAGACGTTATTCCCTGCCCAACCGGATCAAAACAATCCTTGCCTTCGGAACGCGTTCTATGAACGGCAAAGCCATCATCTACCCCTACTGGGAGAATCTGGCGAGAGGCTATGAAGACATTATTGCATTACTTACAGTATTTATGCTGCTTCTGTTATTATATCCGGTAGTGACCGTTATCTGGTGCTTTGTACACTGGTGGCGTCATAAGGGCTGGACATTGAAGGAGGTATGGCATACCGGTAAGGATAAGGCAGAGCGGGCTGTGGAACGCCGCAGGGAGAAAAAGCACCCCCACAAAGAGAGGGATGTCCTGGAGGAACTGGAACGGGAGCTGGAGGAAGACCCTTATGCTGACAGTGAATTCTCCTGGCTGACGGACGAACCGGCGGAGGGAACAGAGACAAAAGAGGAACAGCAGTCGTAAAACACCAGACACAGACAAGAAAAGGAGAGGGAGAATGAAAAAGAAAGGGAAAAAACTGATCAGTATCGCGTTGACGGTGGCAATGATCGCAGGTCTGACTGCCTGTGGAAAGGATAACGGTGGGAACGGAAACGGTGGAAGCAGTACGGCTGATGCAAGCCTTGCAAAACAGTATGTATTTAAGGAACAGGCGCTGGATCTTAAGATGGATTCAGACAATATGAATATTGATCTGCTGACCAGAAAGGGAGATACGGTTTACCTTCTGTTTGAGACATATGAATATTTCGAGAACGGCAATCAGAGTAAGCTGCATCTTACTACAATGAAGCCGGACGGTACCGTCATCGACACCGTAGAACTGCCTATGTGGAAGGAAGGAGAGGCTCCGGCGACTCCGGCACCTGCGCAGGGTGGTGAGGATTCTGCAGATACGCCTGCGGATGGAAATGAAGCAGTGCCTCTTACGGAACAGGAGGCCAGCACACAGGATATTGCGGCAGCGGATATGGATGTGGTAGATGCACCGGCAGGGAACAGCAGTTATACATACACATCGCTCAACAATTGCACGGTCGGCTCGGATGGAAATGTTTACGGAATACGCAATTACTATAGTGAGACATATTCCGAAAATGATTCCAGCAGTACGAATGATTATGCATTACTCTGCTGGAGCGCAGATGGGACCATCGTATGGGAAGCTGATCTGAATGATATGAATACAGAAGAAAGCTATTCCTGGGTATATAGTATCATTCCCAATGAGGATGGGACCCTGACACTGCTGTTAAGCGGTGATAAAATAGAGAAATGCACTGTGACGGAAGAGGGTATCACAGACCGGAAGGAGCTGCCGGAGGCAGCAGCAACACTGTTCAACAATGCAAGCTCGAATATCATTACGCCAGATGGCAAGGTGCAGATCATCTATTATGATGAGAGCAATTACACGGATATGTATATCGCAACCTATGATCCTGCAACAGATGCGGTATCAGAAGGAATAAAGCTTTCCTCGACACTGACCAACGGCGGTTATTATAATATGGTGCCCGGAGACGGTGACATCCTGTACTATGCCGATAGTAACGGCCTGTTCAGTTATAATGTGCAGACACAGGAGTCGAAGCAGATCATGAGTTATATCAATTCGGATCTGGCTGCCGGCAGCCTGAACAATTTCCTGGTACTGGACGAGGAACAGTTCCTGGGCTTTTACTATGATAACAACGAAGGCAAAATGTGCGGCGGTCTGTTCACCCACGTGAAGCCGGAGGATATCAAGGACCGGATCGTCCTTACACTGGCAGGTAACTATATCGACTATGATCTGAAGAGAAAAGTGGTAGAATATAATAAGTCCGGTGACACCTATCGTATTGTAGTTAAGGAATACAGTACCTACAACACTTCAGAGGATTATACTCTTGGTGTGAAGCAGTTAAATAATGATATCATCTCCGGAGGAATGCCGGATATTCTGGTCGTGGACAGCAATATGTCAATGGACAGCTATATTGCCAAGGGACTGGTGGCAAATGTGGATGACCTTATTGCCAAGGATGAGGAATTATCGAAAAATGACTATCTGCAGAATGTCTGGGATGCGTACCGTGTGGACGGTAAACTGTACTATGTGATTCCTTCGTTCTATATCTCTACTATGGTAGGAAAAGAAGCTATTTTCGGTGACCGCACCTCCATTACCATGGAAGAACTGCAGACGATCCGGGATTCCATGCCGGAAGGAACCGCACTCTTCAGTGATATTACCAGAGACAGCTTCCTGTATACCATGATGAACTATTGCGGCAGTGATTTCGTGGATGTATCCACAGGAAAATGTGCATTTGATACGGATAATTTCGTGGCAATGCTGGCCTATGCAGGCGAGTTGCCGGTAGAATATGGAGAGGATTACTGGGGAGAGGATTACTGGAATAATTATGAATCCCAGTACCGCGAGGACAGAACCCTGCTGGATACCATTTCCATCAGCAACATCCGTGACCTGAACGGTACGATCAACGGTGTCTTCGGTGAGGATATCTCCTTTGTAGGCTTCCCGACCGATGGAGATATGGGATCTGTATTATGGGCAGGTAACTGGATGTATGCCCTGTCTGCAAAATCCAAGAATCTGGATGGTGCATGGGAATTCCTGCGCTACTATCTGACACAGGAATATCAGGATAAGATACAGGAACAGGAATACAATCTTCCGGTACTTCGCAGCACCTTTGAGAAGAATGTGCAGGATGCTACGAAGAAGCCGTACTATATGGATGAGAACGGCAACAAAGTGGAATACGATGAGACCTATTACATCAACGGTGAGGAAATACTGCTGCCGCAACTGACACAGGAGCAGGTGGACAGAATCGTAAGCTTTGTGGAAAGTGTGAATAAGAGGGGATACTATAATGAGGCAATCTCCAATATCATTTCGGAAGAAGCCGGTGCATACTTCTCAGGACAGAAGAGTGCGAGGGATGTGGCAAGTGTCATTCAGAGCCGTGTACAGGTCTATGTAAACGAGAACAGATAAACGGAAGATAGCACTGCGTAGAGCAGAATAGTAAAAGATGGCGGTCTGTTGAAAAACAGGCCGCCATTTATAGTAAGTTGCTTCAGCTAAGGCGGATGGGAATGCCCTGCTTTTTCAGATGTGTCGTCAGGGTAAGCTCCTGTCCGTGCTCCCTTAGCCACTGTTTATAGATCCGGTAATCCGGCATGATGCGCTCGACCATGTTCCAGAAGTCCTTCGAATGGTTCATATGAGTCAGGTGGCAGAGTTCGTGGACTACCACATAATCCAGAGGACCGGCAGGACCGTAGATCAGACGGTAATTGAAGGATAAAGTCCCTCTTGAGGAACAGCTTCCCCAGCGGGTCTTCTGATCTCTTATGGTGATGGAGGTATAGTGCCCGCCGGTGAAGCGGTGGTAGTATTCCACACGATTCGTAAACACTTCTCTGGCAGCATTCCGATATCGGTTTTCCAAAGCCTGCAGCCTGCGGAGCTCCGCAACGGTCAGTGGCTGATTTTCATATAGATTCATGAGAGTGCCTTTCGCATACAGGGGTGTTGATCCTCTGGGTATCTTTGTAAGTTTGAACAGATTAAATATACTGCGTATGGCTTGAAAAGTAAACGCAGAAATTGTAGAATAGTGCGTGACGGCTCGTGGACGGAACCGTTACAGGAAAGGAAAACAGTAAATACTATGGGTAAATGTATTTTGATCGGCGCAGGAGATCTCACGATGGGAGAGCTGTCTGTGACAGAGGAAGATTATGTGATCGCGGTGGACGGCGGCTTAAGCTACTGCGGGATCCTGAATGTTGAGCCGGACCTGATCATCGGAGATTTTGACTCGATGAGCGAACAGGAGAAGCTTGCTGTGGAACAGTTACAACAGACCGTTCCGGAGAAGATCTGCCGCCTGCCGGAGTGTAAGGATGACACAGACATGTTGGCAGCTATCAAGCGGGGGCTGGAGCTGGGTTATAACGATTTCCGTATTTATGCGGCCACCGGTGGGAGATTTGACCATACCCTGGCGAATATCCAGTGTCTGCTGTATCTCAAAAATCACGGTGCGGTAGGGTACCTGGTAGACGGTACGGGAATGGTGCTGGTACTGCAGAACGAAGCCGTGCATTTCCGGAAGGAGCTGGAGGGCACCATGTCGCTGTTTGCCCTGACGAAGGAGGCAAAAGGCGTGAATATCCGCGGCATGAAATATCCTTTGGAAAATGCCGTGATCACCAATGATTTCCCCATCGGGATCAGCAATGAATTCCTGGGAGAGGAAGCGGAAGTGTCCGTAGAGGACGGCGAACTGGTATGCATGATCCGGTACTATGAGGATGAAGTATAACCATGTAAGCCGGAATGTACGCTTCGAAGATGATCAAGGAGGTGGCACCGAATGTCCACCTCCTTGGTGTTTTTACGAAAAAAATCTTTAGAAAATCTTTCGTTTTTTCAGTAGGTGAAATTAGAAATTATAAATTAGAATCAGAAACAGACAGGGGAGAGGATCCCCTTGCCGCATGTGGCAGAATGAGAGGGAGTCATGGAGAACAATAAATATCATATTCTCATCGTGGAGGATGATAAGGAAATCCGGGATGGTGTGGAAATCTATCTGAAAAATCAGGGGTATCAGGTATGGAAGGCTGCCAACGGTAAGGAAGGACTCGAGATCGTAGCACAGGAGGAGATCCATCTGGCTATCCTGGATATTATGATGCCGGTGATGGACGGTGTGACGATGTTAATGAAGCTGCGGGAGCAGAATCACGAGTTCCCGGTGATCATGCTGTCCGCCAAGTCCGAGGAAGTGGACAAGATCATGGGATTAAATATGGGAGCGGATGACTATGTTACCAAACCCTTTACACCGTTGGAACTGTTGGCGAGGGTAAATTCCCATCTGCGCAGATATTCCAAATATCTGACGGCAGTCAGTGGGGAAGAACAGGAGAAATCCCATGTGTATACCATCGGCGGCCTGGAACTGAACGAAGAAACCGTAGAAGTGACGGTGGACGGAGAAGCGGTGAAACTGACTCCTATGGAATTCAAGATCGTGCAGCTCCTGATCAAGAACCCGGGCAGAGTATTTTCCGCGGATGAGATCTACGAGCGTATCTGGAACGAGAAAGCGGTCAACACCGATACCATTATGGTACATGTGCGGAATATCCGCGAAAAAATCGAGATCGATCCGCGAAATCCCAAGTATCTGAAAGTGGTATGGGGTGTAGGATATAAGATCGACAAACAATAAATGCGGCTGTGGGAAACAAAGCGTTTCGGCAGACAGAGGGAAATGACCGGAGAGGTGTAAGAATGGAACAGGTAACAGAGGCTGTGAAAGCGGAGACAACGGAAAAACGGGAAAACCGAGAAAACAGAAAGCCTGCAGTAAAATGGCTGATCATCGGACTGATTGTCAGTCTGGCAGCTTCCGGCATTTTTACCGCCTGCTACGGAATCTTCGAGCGTAGAGCGGAGAGCAGGAGGAACGAACAATACATTGAGGATCCGCTGGAGACGTCGAATACGATTACTTATCTGTATCAGAACTGCTATCTGCTCTACCGCGATCTGTACAACAAAGAGCATCAGACTTCCTTAAGCTATGGAGAATTATATATGCAGTCCACGGAGGGGAATGAATGGCTCAATGATGACCAGAAGCGGGCAGAAATGGCGGACGGAGATACGGAGGACCTCACCATACCGGAAGGAGAAGATCTCGAAGACTATGTAGCCCAGGGAAGCTTTGCAGTACAGACCAGGGAATACCTGGAAGAGCACTTCAATACCCTGGAAAGCTCCTTCAGTCAGTTGAATAATTTGTATGATTACAGGATCCGGGATACGAAGACCGGAGAGATCCTAAGCAATCTGGCGGATACGGATATCGTGGCGGAGGACCAGAGCTTTTATCTGACTTTTATATTTGACGCCTATGGAAATGATGCCACCTTAGGGAATACGGTGATCGGATCGGATACGACAACCCTTCGCAAGACAGCGGCGGAAGTGATCCGTAATTGCGGTCTTACACGAATGGTGGATGCCAATATGGGCAATGTGATCGATGCCGGTCATAATACCATGTTCCGGCTGGAAATGCCGAAAAATTGTGAGATCACCTTCTGCATTTCCAGACAGGCGGCACAGAGCCTGGGACAGAACGGTCAGTATATTTATTATGATCAGGACATGAACAATGTCAGTGTTTACTTTTCCATGGGAGATCAGTATACATCCTATTATCTGTCCGGATGTCAGCAGATGTTTCTGATCCTGGCACTGCTGATCTTCCTGCTGGCGCTTGTATTGCCGGGACTTGGGGAAGAGAGAGCCTGGGAGAAGGTGGTTCTGCTGAAGCTGCCTGTCGAGGCGATCGTTGTGATCCTGACTATCATAGCAGGTATCGGAAGTGAACAGGTGGTAGGACTGGTATCCTGGGTAAGGAGCGGTCATGCGCTGAACACGGTTTTACAGGGAAACAGTGCGCAGATACAGATGTTGACCACAATACTGACCTATGCATTAAATGTTCTGGCAGTGGCAGCCTTGTTTTTCATTGCCTGGTGCAGCGGTGTATCCCTGCGGGCAATGCGGGTCCAGGGAGCCGGAACGTATTTGAGACAGCACAGCTTGTGCTATCTGTTAGTGCCTCTCTGGAAAAAACTATGGAGAGGAATGAAGAAGGGATTTTCCATTGGCAGGGATAAGGTGGTGGATGTCTATCATGATGCAGAGCATTTTGATGTGACAAAGGATGCCAAGAAGCTGATCCTGCGGATCGTATTGTGGAATGCCCTGATTCTGGTGATCGTATGCAGCCTTCCGCTGGGAGGAGTGACGATTGCAGTCATTTATTCTGTGGTACTGTATTTTGTACTACGGCGTTATGTCAGCAAATTGCAGAAAAAGTACGGATTGCTGTTAAAGGCTACCAATGAGATAGCTCAGGGTAATCTGAATGTGACCATAGAGGAAGATCTGGGCGTGTTTGAACCCTTTAAACCACAGATCTACCGGATCGAGGAAGGCTTCCGCAATGCGGTGGCGGAGGAAGTGAAGAGCCAGCGGATGAAATCGGAGCTGATCACGAATGTATCCCATGATCTGAAGACACCACTGACGGCCATCATTACTTATGTAAAATTATTGCAGGAGCCGGGAGTAACGGAAGAACAACGGCAGGAGTACTTAGAGACTCTGGATCGTAAATCGCTGCGCCTGAAGGCACTGATCGAGGATCTGTTCGAAGTCAGCAAGGCAAATTCCCAGAATATCACGCTCGATATCCGCGATGTGGATATCGTAAGCATGGTGAAACAGGTCGAATTCGAGATGGAAGATAAGCTGGCGGATGCCGGACTGGAGGTGCGGATGAGCATGCCGGAGGAGAAGGTTATCGTGCCGTTAGACAGTCAGAAGACCTTCCGGATTTTTGAAAATCTGTTTGGCAATATTGCAAAATATGCTCTGCCGGGAACCAGAGTCTATGTCAATGGTTTTACGGCAAAGGATGAGGTGACCATTATCTTGAAAAATATCACGGCACAGGAATTATCCGTATCGGGAGAAGAACTGACCGAGCGATTTGTCAGAGGGGATGCTTCCCGTAACACAGAAGGAAGCGGACTGGGACTGGCAATTGCAAAAAGCTTTACAGAAATTCAGGGTGGAAAATTCCGGATCGAACTGGATGGAGATTTATTCAAGGTGGTGCTGATCTGGAAAGTAAAGCCAGAGAGCGGGAATTACGACAATTCCGGGGACACAGTGACGGCCGGAGAAAAAGAAAAACAACCACTGTAATCATAAAAAGTATTATATTGCAATATTAAAATAGATCAATAAATCAAAGCCAAAACATCCACATTTGCGTAGAAATATGTTAAATGTGGATGTTTTCAATTACAAATGAGTGTGCTACAATGTATCTATTCCAAACCCCGGAGAAAAGCCTGAAAGAGGCAGATTTTGATCCCGGGTTCTGAAATAGAAAAGCTGTATGAAGAGAAAAAGGAGCAGTAGACAATGGGAATGACAATGACGCAGAAGATACTTGCACAGGCAGCGGGCCTTGCGCAGGTACAGGCAGGACAGCTGATCGAGGCACAGCTGGATCTGGTGCTGGGCAACGATATCACCAGTCCGGTGGCAATCAAGGAAATGGATAAAATGAAGGTACAGGGAGTGTTTGATAAGGATAAGATCGCACTGGTACCGGATCATTTTGTTCCCAATAAGGATATTAAATCTGCGGAGCACTGCAAATGTGTCCGTGAGTTTGCAAGACGCAATGAGATCACGAATTATTTCGAAGTGGGAGAGATGGGGATCGAACATGCACTGCTTCCCGAGAAAGGACTTACCGTAGCCGGAGATGTGATCATCGGTGCGGATTCCCATACCTGTACTTACGGTGCGCTGGGTGCATTTTCCACCGGTGTGGGAAGCACAGATATGGCAGCCGGTATGGCTACCGGAAAGGCATGGTTCAAAGTACCTGCGGCGATCAAATTCAATCTGACCGGCAAACCCGCAGAATGGGTCAGCGGTAAGGATGTGATCTTACATATCATCGGCAGGATCGGTGTGGACGGTGCACTGTATAAGTCTATGGAATTTGTGGGAGACGGTATTGCTAATCTGTCCATGGATGACCGATTCACCATTGCCAACATGGCTATCGAAGCCGGCGGTAAGAACGGTATTTTCCCTGTGGATGAGAAGGCTATTGCTTACATGAAAGAGCATTCAAAACGCCCCTATAAGGTATTTGAAGCAGATCCGGATGCACAGTACGATGCAGAATATACCATTGATCTGAGCACTTTACGGCCTACCGTGGCATTCCCGCATCTGCCGGAGAATACACATACTATCGATGAGATCCACGAGATGGAGCCCATCGCCATTGATCAGGTAGTGATCGGATCCTGTACCAACGGACGTATCGACGATCTGCGCACCGCAGCGAAGGTACTTGCAGGCAGACATGTGGCAAAGGGAATGCGCTGTATCGTGATCCCCGCCACCCAGTCCATCTACATGCAGGCGATGGAAGAGGGACTTCTTAAGACCTTCATCGAAGCGGGAGCAGTGGTAAGTACACCTACCTGCGGACCCTGTCTTGGCGGATATATGGGTATCCTGGCGGAGGGAGAGAGATGTGTCTCCACGACCAACCGTAATTTCGTGGGACGTATGGGACATGTAAAGAGTGAGATCTATCTGGCGAGCCCTGCAGTGGCAGCAGCCAGCGCTATCACCGGCAAGATTTCCTGCCCTTGTGAACTGAAATAAAATAAAAGAGGTAATAGAAAATGAACAACGCAAAAGGAACGGTTTTTAAATTCGGAGATAACGTGGATACCGACGTTATCATTCCCGCAAGATATCTGAATTCCTCCGATCCCGCAGAACTGGCTACCCACTGCATGGAGGACATTGACAAGGACTTTATCAAAAATGTGAAAAAAGGTGACATTATCGTAGCGGAGAAAAACTTCGGCTGCGGCTCCTCCAGAGAGCATGCCCCCATCGCCATCAAGGCGGCAGGCGTCAGCTGCGTCATCGCAGAGACCTTTGCCAGAATCTTCTACCGTAATGCCATCAATATCGGGTTGCCCATCATTGAGTGTCCAGAGGCATCCCGCAAGATCAACAATGGCGATGAAGTCGAGATAGACTTCCATACCGGAGTGATCAAAGATCTCACCACCGGCGAGAGTTTCCAGGGACAGGCATTCCCCGAGTTCATGCAGAAGATCATTGCCGCAGAGGGATTGGTCAACTATATCAACAGCCAAAAATAGAAACAGCTTTTCAGCTTACAAAAATACCTCCCTGTTACCGTTTCCGGAATACAGGGAGGTATTTTTAAATTCCAGTCTTATGAAGTTAAGCTTTTTTATTGATCATGGCACGTTTTCTCAGGGTCGGATCCAGGATCTTCTTACGGATACGAAGGTTTGTGGGAGTTACCTCCAACAGTTCGTCGGTATCGATGAAGTCCAGAGCCTGCTCCAGAGACAGGATCCTGGGCGGTGTCAGACGCAGAGCTTCGTCGGCGCTGGAGGAACGGGTGTTGGTCAGCTGCTTTTTCTTGCAGACATTGATCTCGATGTCCTCACTGCGACCGGTCTGACCGATGACCATACCGGAGTATACTTTCTCGCCGGGTCCGATGAAGAGAGTACCGCGTTCCTGTGCATTGTACAGACCGTAGGTGATAGATTCACCGGATTCGAAAGCGATCAGGGAACCCATCTTACGATACTGGATATCTCCCTTGTAGGGACCGTAGTCATCGAATACGGTGTTCAGGATACCGTTACCCTTGGTGTCGGTCATGAACTCGCCACGGTAACCGATCAGTCCTCTTGCGGGGATGGAGAACTCCAGACGGGTGTAAGTGCCGCCGGAGATGGAACCCATGTTGCGAAGCTCACCTTTCCGCTGTCCCAGCTTCTCGATGACAGCACCGGCAAACTCGTTGGGGACATCGATATAAGCCAGCTCCATAGGCTCTAACTTTTTACCGTTTTCATCGGTATGATACAGAACCTCTGCCTTACTTACGGCGAATTCGAAACCTTCACGACGCATATTTTCGATCAACACGGACAGATGCAGCTCACCACGGCCGGATACTTTGAAACGGTCGGGAGAATCGGTCTCTTCCACACGTAAGGATACATCGGTATTTAACTCGCGGAACAGTCTGTCACGCAGGTGACGGCTGGTAACGAATTTACCCTCCTGGCCTGCCAGAGGAGAATCATTTACCATGAACTGCATGGCGATGGTGGGCTCACTGATCTTCTGGAAAGGAATGGGTACCACATTTTCCGGAGAGCAGATGGTGTCACCGATGTGAAGCTCGCTGATACCGGAGACGGCAACGATGGAACCGATGCCTGCTTCCTTGACTTCTACTTTATTCAGACCGTCGAACTCATACAGCTTGCTGACCTTGGTCTTGATGATCTTGTCGGGGTTGTGGTGGTTACAGATGACCACATCCTGATTCACACGGATGGTACCGTTGTCTACCTTACCGACACCGATACGTCCGACATATTCATTATAATCGATGGTACTGATCAGTACCTGGGTAGCTGCCTCGGGGTCACCTTCGGGAGCGGGAATGTAGTTGATGATGGTCTCGAACAGAGGCTCCATATCAGTACCCATCTCGTCGGCATCCAGGGAAGCAATACCTGCCTTGGCGGAAGCGTACACAAAAGGACAGTCTAACTGGGAATCGTCCGCATCCAGCTCTAAAAACAGCTCCAGTACTTCGTCTACGACTTCATCGGGTCTTGCTTCGGGTCGATCGATCTTGTTGATACATACGATAACGGGAAGCTTTAATTCCAGAGCCTTACGGAGTACGAATTTGGTCTGGGGCATAGCACCTTCGAAAGCATCTACTACCAGGATAACACCGTTTACCATCTTCAGGACACGTTCTACTTCGCCGCCGAAGTCTGCGTGACCCGGGGTGTCGATGATGTTGATCTTGGTACCCTTATACATAACAGCAGTGTTCTTGGACAGAATGGTGATACCACGCTCGCGCTCGATATCGTTGGAGTCCATGACACGCTCAGCAACTTCCTGATTTTCACGGAATACACCGCTTTGTTTTAACAGCTCATCCACCAAGGTAGTTTTACCGTGGTCTACGTGAGCAATGATTGCAACGTTTCTGACATCTTCTCTTTTTTGTCTCATAAAAATCCTTGCCTTTCTAAAAATGCGTGCAGCTGATTTATCCTTTTTTCAAACTGTTTCAGTATAGCACTTATCATTTCCGGACGCAAGAAAAAACCGTGTAAAATCAACGTTTTTGGTGGTTTCTAACAACTTTTGGGCGGTATTTGCATTTTTATGCGATGGGTTTTAGTACTCAAACGATAAAAAATAGAGTATAAATAGTAGTGCAATACATAAGGATTGTTGTAGAAGAGTCAGAAGATGTAGAAGGGAGAACAAAAATGACAGATAAGGTTATTGAAAACAATCAGGTAACGGTGATGGGGGAAGTGGTAAGCGATTTTTCCTACAGCCATGAGATCTACGGGGAAGGATTCTACATGGTGGACTTAAGGTGTACGAGACTGAGTGACAGCTTTGACATCATACCGGTGATGGTCTCGGAGAGACTTTTAGATGTGACAGCGAGCTATATTGGAATGCTTTTGTGCGTTAATGGGCAGTTTCGGTCCTATAACCGTCATGAGGAGCGTAAGAACAGACTGGTATTGTCTGTGTTTGCCAGAGAGGTGAAATTTATTGAGGAGATGGAAGAAAGTTCCAAGACGAACCAGATCTATCTCGATGGATATATATGTAAGGAGCCGGTATACCGCAAGACACCGTTAGGAAGGGAGATCGCAGACCTGCTGCTTGCCGTGAACCGCCCTTACGGCAAGTCTGATTACATTCCCTGCATCTGCTGGGGACGCAATGCACGCTATGCAGAACATTTCAAAGTGGGCGAGCGCTGTGCTATCTGGGGACGGATCCAAAGCCGTGAATATATGAAGAAACTGGATGAAGAAAATGTGGAGAAACGTGTCGCATTCGAAGTGTCCGTCAGCAAACTGGAGCTGTTGGAGGAAGCCCGGGAATCCATAGTCTGACGACAAACGATTGCAAAAATTTACAATATATGGTATAAAGAAATGCATAAGTAACTGACAACTGCGGACAGCTATCTGCCGCAAACGCAGATAGACCATGAGGTGTGTAATGGCAGAAGGATGCATCTATATTTATACCGGCGATGGCAGAGGCAAATCACCGGCAGCGATCGGAAGAGCAGTACAGGCAGCAGTAGAGGGGAAGAGAGTCGTTATCATTCAGTTCCTGAAGGGAAAGGGACTGGAGGATTCGGATTTCCTGCGCAGGATGGAACCGGAGATCAAATTGTTCCGTTTCGAAAAATCGGACAGCAATTTTGTAGAATTGCCGGAGGAGAAGAAGCAGGAGGAAATCCAGAACATCCGTAACGGAATCGGCTTTGCTAAAAAGGTGCTGACCACCGGAGAATGCGATCTGCTGATCTTAGATGAAGTGCTGGGACTGGTGGAAAAGGACATCATTACAGTGGATACTCTGAAGACACTGTTGGAATGCAGAGGAGATACGGATGTGATCCTGACAGGAATCACTTTGAACGATGAAATATGCGTTCTGGCAGATGAAGTATCCAGGATCGAGACCGTAAAATTCAAGGTCTGGGATTGACAGTCACATGGGTTAATGCTATCATAAAATTATATTTAAGAAGATAGAGGTTGCGTTTTTCAAGAGTATTTTTTCGGAGGTAACAGGTACCGTTGAGGGAAGAAGAAAGGGGAACACGCCGAAAGATAAGGTATCCTGTATATTGTTATCTTGGGCATACGTTTAAGAAGCGTATGACTGTCATCTCGTAAGCAGATGGGGCGCTATCAAATAAGCTTGGATAATCAGCGCCGGCGCCATTGTGCGCTGGCGTTTTGCAAATGGAGGAAACATATGGCTATTTTTAAAGGAGCAGGCGTGGCAATCGTCACACCCATGAACGAAGACGGATCTGTCAACTATGAGAAATTCGGTGAACTGATCGAATTCCAGATCGCAAACGGCACAGATGCCATTATCGTATGTGGTACTACAGGAGAATCCTCAACGTTGACCCATGAGGAACATCTGGATACCATCAAATACTGTGTAGACAAAGTAGCGAAGAGAATCCCCGTAGTGGCCGGTACCGGTTCTAATTGTACCGATACCGCAGTATATCTGTCCCAGGAAGCGGAAAAATACGGTGTGGACGGCATCCTGCTGGTAAGCCCCTATTACAATAAAGCAACCCAGAAGGGATTGTATCGTCACTTCAAGACCGTTGCGGATTCCGTGAAGGTTCCTGCTATTCTGTACAACGTGCCCAGCCGCACCGGCTGCAATATCCTGCCGGAGACTGTGGTGAAGCTGTGTAAGGATGTAGAGAACATCGTAGGTGTCAAGGAAGCCAGCGGCAATATCAGCCAGATCGCACATCTGGTAGCGATCGGTCAGGGCGTCGTGGATATCTATTCCGGCAATGATGACCAGATCGTACCTATCCTGTCTCTGGGCGGTATCGGAGTTATCTCCGTGCTTTCCAATGTAGCACCTACACAGACTCACGAGATTTGCCAGAAGTTCTTCGACGGAGATGTGGCAGGCAGCCGTCAGATGCAGCTGGATGCTATGGATCTGTGCAATGCACTGTTCTGCGAAGTGAACCCGATCCCGGTGAAGACAGCACTGAATATGATGGGAATGGGAGCCGGAGCGTTCCGTATGCCTCTGTGCGAAATGGATGAGGCAAATGCCAAGAGGCTTGAAAAAGCCCTGAAGGATTATGGTATCCTGTAGGCTGGAAATTAAAAAGCAAGAGTGGAAGAATCCCGCCTGTGAAATTTTTATCATAGGCGGGATGTTTTTAAGTATATAAGAATATTAAGATAGGAGAGAACAAAATGGTAAAAGTAATCATGCATGGATGTAACGGAAAAATGGGACAGGTGATCAGCGGACTGATCGCGGCAGATCCCGATATGGAACTGGTGGCGGGAATCGATGCCAGAGACGATGGACACAATCCTTACCCTGTATTCACGGATATTGCAAAATGCGATGTGACTGCAGATTGCATCATTGATTTCTCTGCGGCAGTAGCAGTAGACAAGCTGTTAAATTACTGCGTAGAGAAGAAAATCCCCTGCGTGCTGTGCACCACCGGCCTGTCCGAGGCACAGCTGGCGAAAGTAGACGAAGCAGCGAAAAAGGTGGCTATCTTAAAATCCGCCAATATGTCCCTGGGTATCAACCTGATGTTAAAACTGTTAAAAGAAGCAGCCGGAGTGTTGGCACCTGCGGGATTTGATATTGAGATCGTAGAAAAACATCATAACCTGAAACTAGACGCTCCCAGCGGCACCGCACTGGCACTGGCGGACTCCATTAACGAAGAATTCGATAACGAATACGAATACGTCTACGACCGCAGTACACGCAGAGAACGCAGACCCAAGAAAGAGATCGGTATCAGTGCCGTCAGAGGCGGTACCATCGTCGGCGACCATGACGTCATCTTCGCCGGAGCAGACGAAGTCGTAACCTTCTCCCATACCGCCTACTCCAAAGCTGTATTCGGCAAAGGTGCCGTACAGGCTGCCAAATTCCTGGCAGGCAAACCCGCCGGCATGTACAACATGTCCAACGTGATCGATGCAGCGATGTAATCAGTATATTGCTGAATTTTTCAAGAAACCAGTGGGACACATTGGGGTAAGGACAAGCAGACTCTAAGCAACCGTCGGTACTTAGCGGGCGTACTTTGACCGCTTATGTACCGTTACGGTTAAGCGTCCGAAGCGAAAGCGGGTCTGCGGTTCTTGCTCCAATGTGGACCACGGGGACAGAGAAAGGCGAACTTCATGAACGAAATGGAACAGAAGGTCTTAAAGACGCTCTCTCACCAGTACAAAACACAGGCGGCAGCCGCTACAGAGATCATCAATTTGCAATCCATTCTGAACCTGCCTAAGGGAACGGAACATTTTCTGACGGACATTCACGGGGAATATGAACAGTTCAACCATGTCCTGAAAAACGGCTCCGGTTCCGTGCGCCGTAAGATCGACGAGGAATTCGGCAACACCATCAGCAGTAAGGATAAAAAAAGTCTGGCCACTCTCATTTATTATCCGGAGAGCAAGCTGGAGATTGTTGAGAGAGAAGAGGACAATCTGGAAGACTGGTACAAAATATCCCTGCACCGGCTGGTACAGGTCATTAAGCGTGTCTCTTCAAAATATACAAGATCCAAGGTCAGAAAAGCATTGCCGAAGGATTTCGCCTATGTCATCGAAGAACTGATTACGGAAAAGGAAGAAATTCAGGATAAAGAAGCATACTATAATGAGATCATCCATACCATCATCCGGATCGGCAGGGCACCGCAATTTATCATCGCATTAAGCCATCTGATCCAGCGCCTGGTCATTGATCATCTGCATATCGTGGGAGATATTTACGACAGAGGCCCAGGGCCTCATATTATTATGGATACACTATGCCAATACCATTCTGTAGATGTACAGTGGGGGAACCATGACATGGTGTGGATGGGTGCAGCGGCCGGAAGCCTGGCCTGTATCGCCAATGTGATACGGATGTCTGCCAGATATGGCAACCTGGCAACCCTGGAGGATGGTTACGGCATTAACCTGCTTCCACTGGCCACCTTTGCACTGGAAACCTATGAAAATACTGACTGTGATGCATTTGCCATAAAATTCAATACAGATTATAACACCAAAGATCTGGGACTGGATACGAAAATGCATAAAGCCATTGCCATTCTACAGTTCAAACTGGAGGGACAGCTGATCATGCGGCACCCGGAATTCCACATGGAGAGTCGGATGCTGCTGGATAAAATAGATTTTCAGAAAAAGACGGTCTGCGTGGATGGAAAAACCTATCCTATGAAGGATGTGGATTTTCCTACGTTGGATCCGGAACACCCCTATGAACTCACCGAGGAAGAGAGCAAGGTCATGCTGCGCCTGCAGCAGGTGTTCATGCGCTGTGAAAAATTACAGAGACATGTAAAATTCCTCTATTCCAAAGGCGGAATGTATAAGATCTACAATGGAAATCTGTTATATCACGGTTGTGTGCCTCTGAATCCGGACGGAAGCTTCAAACAGGTGGAAATCTGCGGAAAAGAATATTCCGGGAAAGCGCTGTATGATATTTTGGAATACCATGCCAGAAGAGGTTATTACGCCAAGGATGCTAAGGAACGTGCGTTAGGACAGGATATGATCTGGTATATTTGGGCAGGCCCCGGCTCCCCGGTATTCGGCAAGGCCAAAATGGCTACTTTCGAACGTTATTTTCTAGAGGATAAGGAAACACACACAGAAGAAAAAAACAGTTATTATAAGCTGTTGGAGAATGAGGAAGTCATAGGCAGTATTCTGGAAGAGTTCGGCCTGGACAAGACGGATGCACACATCGTGAACGGTCATGTTCCCGTAGAGCAGATTCACGGAGAGTCACCCATCAAATGCGGAGGAAAGCTGTTGATCATTGATGGGGGATTTTCCAAGGCCTATCAGAAAAAGACGGGAATCGCCGGATATACCCTGGTATGCAATTCCCGGGGAATGCGTCTGGTGGCCCATGAACCTTTTGAATCTACAGAAGCGGCTATTTTAAAGGAGTCAGATATTTTCTCGGATTCCATTGTAGTGGAGAATTTTTCCCGGAGAAAAATGGTGGCGGATACCGATACCGGCAAGGAGATCCAGGAGAATATCTTCTATCTGGAAGAACTCCTGGAAGCTTACCGGGAAGGTACGATCATGGAAGAAGTCTGAGTTATCGCTGATCGGTTCCGGTGGTAGCGTTATCATTGCCTACCAGATCGTTCGTGATATCGGATATACCGTTTGCAGCATCATCCACGATATTGCCTACCGTATCACCGGCTTCATCTACCGCATTGCCGGCGTTATCCAGCATGGAATCATTCTCGGATACCGTATTACCGTTGCCATTGGTATCACCCATGTTGTCTGTGGCAGAGGTGCCTTTCTCCGCGGGCGGCGTAACCGTACTCTCCGGAGTGGCAGCCATGCTGCTGCCATTTCCGTTGCCGTTTCCTTTGTTCGTACCGCAGGCTGTTGCCATGCACAGGTAAACAGTGAGGATTCCAAACACCAGTAACTTTTTACTTAACTTGGATTTTGCGCTTTTTTTCATAATGTCCTCCATTTCAAAATGTCCCATTGTGGGAATGTTCTATCCGGACAGAAATGACCGGTTTAAGGGTAGTGTGTGAGGATTTGGAAAAAATATACGTATGAATTCCAAAACAGACAGATGCAGAGGCGTCTGCAGAAATGAGGAAATAAATGGAATTTCGGCCCTGTATTGATATTCATAATGGAAAAGTAAAACAGATTGTCGGCGGAAGTCTGAAAGACAGTGGCGATCAGGCACAGGAAAATTTTGTGTCGGAGCAGGATGCAGCCTTTTACGCAGCACTTTATCAAAAAAATAAGTTAAAAGGTGGTCATATTATTCTGTTAAATTCCTATGACAGTCCCTACTATGAGGAGACCAGAAAACAGGCATTGGCAGCTTTACAGGCGTATCCGGGAGGATTGCAGGTGGGAGGCGGTATTACTCCGGAAAATGCCGGAGATTATCTGAATGCCGGAGCTTCTCATGTGATCGTGACTTCCTATGTATTCAGAGAGGGCAGGATCGATTATGACAGACTGGAGCGACTGGTATACGCGGTGGGTAGAGAACGGCTGGTGCTGGATGTCAGTTGTAAACGTGTGGGAGAAAAGTATCTCGTGGTGACGGATCGCTGGCAGAAGCTGACGGAAGAGATCGTGAATGAGTCGTTGCTGGAAAAGCTGTCAGCATATTGCGGGGAATTTCTGATCCATGCGGTAGATGTGGAAGGGAAGGCCAGGGGAATCGAACAGGATCTGGTAAAGGACCTCGGAGGTTACACCGGGAATCCCGTCACATATGCGGGCGGCGTCCATTCCATGGAAGATCTGCTCCTTCTGAGGGAATTGGGACGAAACCGGATGAATGTGACCATCGGAAGTGCACTGGACCTGTTCGGAGGCAGTATGAAGTGGGAAGACGTACTGAAGATATGCAGCGGGGAAGTTTAATGAATATAAAAATGCCGCAGGCAAATAATGTCTGCGGCATTTTGTACGCTGTAGTTTTATAAAATTAAAGTTTGGTTACGTTAACAGCCTGGGGACCCTTTTCACCATCTACGATATCGAAAGAAACGGCTGCTCCTTCCTCCAGAGTCTTGTAACCATCCATGTTCAGTCCGCTGTAATGTACGAATACATCCTTGCCGGATTCATCAGAGATGAAGCCATAACCCTTCTGATTGTTAAACCACTTTACGGTACCTTTGTTCATAATACATACCTCCAAAAATCACTTTTCTAACAGCTGTGCTGTCGATCTTCCCGACAACAGCATAAGAATAGCACAGCACATATCAAAAGTAAATATGGTATTATTGAATTTGCACAAAAAATATGGGGAATTCCCTTATAAATAGAGATAAATGAAAGAAAATATTGGGAATTTATTACAAAATTGTTAAGAAATGATTGCTGTAAGGGATTTCATATGATAGAATGGAGTGATATTTATTGGAGGTGACTCTATGAAAGAACGTAAACACAAGCGGAAACTGAACCATGTGCTGATCCTTACATCCGATGCAGCAGATGCAAATGTAAAGCAGTTTCGGATACGGGCATGGCTCGCGGAAGTAATTGTAATTATGCTGTGTATACTCATTGGCGGAGTGATCGGCTATTTTATCTATGAAGGTCAATTATGGGAAAATGCCGGCAGACGAAGCCATGAACAGGTGGTAGCCCTGGAAGAGGAAAACAAGACACTGGCGGAGCAGAACAGCAAGCTGGAGGCTCAGGTAACGGAACAGGCGGAAGAAATCCAGATACTGAGTGATACCGTAAGCCAGAAGGTGCAGAGTGAGAACGAGTTGTCGGCGACCCTGGAGAAGCAGAGTCTTCCTACGGAATTCCCGCTGACCGGTTCGGCATCCATGGAAGAAGTAACGGAGGGTGAGCCTATGTGCATTTTCCATGCATCGGTAGGCACTACGGTGGTTGCTGTAGCAAGCGGTACGGTAATGGCAGTGAATGATGATGAGACCTATGGACACAGTGTGTGGGTGGATCATGGTAACGGATATATCACAATCTATCGGAATAAGGGAGATGCCACAGTAGCTGTCGGAGATTCCGTGGTGCAGGGGACGACTCTGTTTGTGATAGGAGAAGACAATGCGGATCTGGGTTACCAGATGCAGAAGGACGGAAGTTATATCAATCCTATAGATATGTTGGCGATCAGCGGCTGATTGCAGAAAGGTTTGGAAAATACATGTTAGGTAAAAAGAGTACAGATACAAAAATAAATACACTGATCGGTGCCGGTGCGGAGTTGAGTGGTGATTTTACGCTGGATGGCTCTGCAAGAATTGATGGTAAGATCGGCGGCAATGTAACGGTAACGGGCAGTCTGATTCTTGGCGCCGGTAGTGTGGTCACCGGAGAAGTACAGGCGGCCTCCGTACTGATCGGCGGAGAAGTGACCGGAAATATTACGGCTCCGGAGAAGGCAGAACTGACGGCTTCTGCAAAGGTACTGGGAGATATTGCCACCAAGGTCATTGTGATTGATGAGCATGCCATATTTCAGGGTAAGATCGATATGAACCAGGCGGTACCGGATAAAAAGGGAAAAGCGAAAGCAGCCAAAGCGACGCGTGCGGGACGTAAGAGTGCAAAGGCTGCAATTGCAGAAGCACTGAAAGAAGTGGAAGAGGAAGAAAAGAGAGAAAATCAGGAAAATACAGCAGCGCCGGAACAGACGCAAAATACGGCGGTAGAAGAAACAACAAAATAAGATAAAAGAAAAAGACGTTGGGGATTATTTGCCAACGTCTTTTTTCTCCATACGTCCGAATACCAGTTCATAACCGTCATTGCCATAATTCAGAGAACGATTCACTCTGCTGATGGTAGCGGTGGAGGCTCCGGTTTTCTCGGCGATTTCCAGATAAGTCTTGCCGTCCTTCAGCATGGCAGCTACTTCAAAACGCTGTGACAGAGACAATAATTCATTGACTGTACACAGATCTTCGAAGAAACTGTAACATTCCTCCCGGGACTGCAGACACAATACTGCATCAAACAGGGAATCCACAGCATCCGTTTTGATTTTTTTATTCATGATCGACACACCTTTCCATAGTTGTAATCCATACAACGCAACTATCTGTATTTTAGCATACTAAAGTTTTAAAGTAAAGGCGTGAAACAAAATAGTTATAAAATCTTCATAATTTCAAAGGGTGTAGAAAATGAGAATGTAGAAAAGATGGAAGTGTTGACATGTAGTTTTGGATACTATATAATAGCCACATAGAGAAAACAAGTAGCTGCGAAACAGACAGCAGAGTGCGAAGCACGGCTATTTGTGCCGCAGGCGTCACAAAGTAGCCCTTATCGCAGAATCCAAATTAGAAATTTGATTCGCGATTCCTCCGATGAAAGGAATCGTCTGCGGAATGGAGATTAGTATGGCAACAACAGAAGAATTACTTCAGACGATTTTACAGAGCCTGGAGAAAGTGGAATATATCAAATCAGAAGACATTCCGAATATTGATCTGTATATGGATCAGGTACTGACTTTTATGGATCGCAAGCTGCGTTCGGCAGTACGCCCGCAGACCGAGGACCGCGTCCTGACCAAGACCATGATCAACAATTATGCAAAAAACGATCTGCTTCCTCCTCCGGTGAAGAAGAAATATTCCAAGGAACATGTTCTGATGCTCATTTTCATCTATTACTATAAGGGCGTGATTCCCATGAATGAGATTCAGACGCTGTTGCAGCCGATCACCGATCATTATTTTCAAAATGGACAGGCATTTGACCTGGAAAGCGTATATAAAGAAGTCGTATCTTTGGAAAAGGAACAGCTGGAGGACTTAAAAAAAGACGTAGTGGACAAATTTCGCAGAGCAGAGAATTCCTTTACGGAGACCTCCGGAGAAGAACGAGAATTCTTACAGAAATTTGCCTTGATCTGTCTCTTAAGTTTTGATGTCTACATGAAGAAAATGATCGTGGAACAGCTTGTAGCGGAACTGGCAAACGATGCGAAAGCCAGGGAGCCCGAAAAGGAAACCCACAAGAAAAATAAAGAGAAATAAAAATAAGTAGCAAAATCAGAAACAGGAAAAATTTTATGAAAGCATTTATGGATCTTCATACGCATTCTCTGGCAGCAGGGCATGCGTATAGTACTTTATTAGAAAATATTGACGCTGCACTGGCAGTCGGGATCAGATACCTGGGAATGAGTGAACATGGTCCCATCTCTCCCGGAGGACCGCATGAGTTCTTTTTTAGCAATTATAAAGTGATTCCCAGAGAGTATGACAGAGAAGAGGTTAGCGGCAGAGTGGTACCGGTGACAGGTGGAAGGCTCCATCTTTTGTGTGGTGTGGAAGCCAATATCTGTGACACGGACGGTAAGCTGGATCTGGAGGAACGTTATCTGCAGAAGATAGATTATGCGCTTGCCAGCATTCATCCTTTTGCTTTTACTGCGGGAAGTCGTAAGGAGAATACGTTAGCTTCCGTGAGAGCATTTCAGAACCCTTATGTGAAAATACTGGGACATCCCGATGACGGCAGATTCCCTTTAGATTACGAGGAACTGGTGCGGGAAGCAAAGCAGGCGCACGTTGCATTGGAAGTGAACAATTCTTCTCTAAATCCCCGGTCGTCAAGACAGGGCGGCAGGGAAAATATCATAGAATTGTTAAAGACTTGCATGAAATATGAACAGCCTGTTATAATGGGAACGGACAGCCATATGTGTTTTGCCATAGGAAAATTTGTCGAGACCGAACAGCTGATGAGGGAACTGGATTTCCCTACGGAGCTGGTGTTGAATTACGACCCGGAGAATATTCATAAGCTTATCAACATCACACTGTAGCTGATACCACCCGGTGTTACCGGAATAAGAATACAGCCGGAGACGGCACGCCCCGCAAGCGGGCAGATAGGAGAACAAATGAAAGACGCAAATTGTGGATATTGTATGAGAGGGGAGCTGTTAGATAAGTTCGGTATTTTTATCTGTGACCTGAAGGTGAGCAGCCTGATCCTGTTCAAGGAACAGAGCCATCCCGGCAGATGCATCGTAGCATACAAGGACCATGTCAGTGAGATCGTGGACATCAGCGAGGAAGAGAGAAGATTATTTTTTGAGGATGTGGCGCATGCAGCGAAAGCCATCCATGCAGCATTCCATCCAGATAAGTTAAATTACGGAGCATACGGAGACACCGGCTGCCATCTGCACATGCACCTGTGCCCGAAGTACAAGGACGGTTTCGAGTGGGGCGGCACTTTCGAGATGAATCCCGGCAAGACCTTTTTGACGGATGCAGAATATCAGGAGATGATCGACAAGATCAAGGCGAACCTGTAAATATTCCGGAACATTTTTCCTGGGATTACATAGAATAGATATGTAATGATGCCAGGGTCAAAAGGTCTAAACCCACATGAGCTTGCTCATAGGTGGGTGAAAGACCTTAGGACCCGCCCCGATATGAGCATAAAAGTGGGATGATAATCCCACGATATGCGAATAGAGGGTAGGATTGTGGGAGTGCGTAGCACGGAGCAATCCGTAGGCATCAAAGTCAGGGGCTTTTGACCCTGACATCATATATAATCTCAGGGAGGATGAACGATTATGAAAACAAAGAAAGTAATGGCAGCGATATTGGCTGTACTGCTTGCGGCAGGTGCACTTACGGGCTGCGGCAATGCAGAACAGACGAACGGACCAAAGAAGACAAGAGTGGTGCTCAATGAAGTGGCCCACTCTCTTTTTTATGCACCGATGTATGTGGCTATCGAGGAAGGATATTTTGCCGATGCCGGGATCGACCTGGAGCTCGTAACGGGATTTGGCGCGGATAAGACTATGACAGCGGTGCTGACCGGTGAGGCGGACATCGGCTTCATGGGCAGTGAGAGCACGATTTACACCTATGCCGGAGGAACGGAAGACTATGTGGTGAACTTTGCCCAGTTGACCCAGCGGGCAGGAAATTTCCTGGTGGCGAGAGAACCTATCGATGACTTTTCGTGGGATATGTTAAAGGGTGCTACAGTCTTAGGTGGTAGAGCGGGCGGTATGCCGGAGATGGTATTTGAATATATCCTGGAGAAAAATAATATGGATCCGACAACGGATCTGTCCATCGACCAAAGCATTGACTTCGGTTCCACAGCAGCAGCTTTTTCCGGCGGGCAGGGAGATTTTACCATTGAGTTCGAGCCGCATGCTACGCTGTTAGAGCAGAAGGGCGACGGCTATGTGGTGGCATCTTTAGGCGAGGAATCCGGCTATGTACCGTATACTTCTTTTTCTGCCAGGAAGAGTTATATAGAGAAAAATGTGGAGACAATCCAGGCATTTACCGATGCCCTGCAAAAAGGTATGGATTATGTGCAGGAGCACAGTGCGGAAGAAATCGCCAAATGTATTGCACCCCAGTTCGCAGAGACCGGGAGTGATACGCTGACAGCCATCGTTGCCAGATATCAGGAACAGGATACCTGGAAAAAAGATCTGATCTTCCACAAAGATGCCTTTGATCTGTTACAGAATATTCTGGAGGACTCTGATGTACTGAAAGAGAGAGTGCCCTATGAAAAACTGGTGACCACAGAATTTGCTGAGAAAGCGGCGGCAAAATAAGGAAAACGAAGAGAGTGTTATAAAAAAGTTTAAAAAAGGAGGAGGATCAGACATCCTCCTCCTGAATGTGTATATTTTTAATGGCCCAGAGCTTTAATGCCTTGGCATTGGTACTGATCTTCTCCAGGGAATCCAGAATATCCTGAAATGCCGGACGCTCATCCTCAGAGATCACGCCGTCTTCGGAGATAGCGATCAGGGACGCACGAAGCGTGTCGATATCTTTCAAGGATCCCAGTACTTTCAGCGCCAGTCGGTCAAAGTCTACAATGTCAACCTCTGATACATTGTTGCGTCCCAAGGGGCATTCTCTGGCACAGTAGGAATTGCACAGCTCCGGTGTATTATATGCCTCTGCCATAGCCTTGACTTCCTCCGGATAAGGGGCAATGGTATCCAGTTCGATCCTTGCCAGTCTGGTGCGGTCGATGCCTACCAGTTCAGCGGCCTTTTCCCGGCTGCTGAAGTCCGGATTTCCCTTGGCAGCTTCGCAACGTGCGAGATAGTACATATTATCAGCGGCTTTTGTAGCTTTTTTACCCATATTTCTTTTAATCCTTTTATAGTATAGTGTAATCAAACATCTCTAATATCACAGTTTAGTAGAAAAAAGACACATTGTAAAGGAAAAATCACGATATTTTACGAAAAGCAGTTGAGGGAATGTGTAAAATTTGCTAAAATATAAGAGATGTGAAAAAATCAATTTTTCATATATAAAATGGAGGTGCGGTAATGGGTTTAATCAGAGCAGCAAAAGATGCAGTCAGTAGCATGATGGCTGACCAGTGGAGAGAGTATTTTTACTGTGATTCTCTTTCCAACGATGTATTGGTAGTAAAAGGACAGCAGCGGGTAACCAATGGACGTAACAGCAATACCAAGGGTGTGGAGAACATAATCTCCAACGGCTCCATCGTAGCAGTTAACGAAGGACAGTGTATGATCATTGTGGATCAGGGCGGAATCGTAGAGTTCTGTGCGGATGCCGGTGAGTTCGTATATGATTCTTCTACAGAACCCAGCTTGTTCTACGGCAATCTTGGCGAGAGCGTTAAGAATACTTTTTCCAATATCGGAAAACGTTTTACCTTTGGTGGTAATGCAGCGAAGGATCAGAGAATCTACTTCTTCAATATCAAGGAGATCATGAACAACCTCTTTGGTACGGCAAGCCCTATTCCGTTCCGTGTAATTGACCAGAATATCGGACTGGATCTGGATACCTCCTTACGTTGTAACGGTGAGTATTCCTTCCACCTGGTGGATCCTTTGTTATTCTATAAAAATGTATGCGGTAACGTAACAGAGTCCTATACCAGAAGCGAACTGGTAGCGAAGATGAAGGCAGAATTGTTGACCGCTCTGCAGCCTGCACTGGCTAAGGTTTCTGCACAGGGCGTACGTCCCAGTGAGATCCCTGCTCACACAGAAGATCTGACAGAAGCATTGAAGGAAGAGCTTTCCGATCTGTGGACCAAGCTTCGCGGTATCGAGATCGTTACCATTAATATCAATTCTGCGAAAATCCCTGATGAGGATGCAAAGACCATCGCAGATCTGCAGAGAACCGCTGTACTGCGCAATACCGGAATGGCAGCAGCTACCATGACCGCTGCACAGGCAGAGGCTATGAAGATGGCAGCATCCAACACCTCTACCGGTCCCATGATGGCATTTGCAGGCATGAACATGGCGAACATGGTAGGCGGTATCAATGCCGGACAGCTGTATCAGATGGATGCCCAGCAGAACAGTGGTATGCAGCAGGCACAGGTAGCACCCGCGCAGGGGCAGGCTCCTAAGATGCAGGCACCGGTACTTGGCTGGACCTGTAGCTGCGGCGCTACGGATAACCGTGGTAAGTTCTGCGCTGAGTGTGGAGCACCGAAGCCTTCGGACGCAGGCTGGACCTGCAGCTGTGGTGCAGTAAATCAGGGCAAGTTCTGTTCCGAATGCGGAGCAAAGAAGCCGGAAGGAGCACCGATCTATAAATGTGATAAATGCGGCTGGGAGCCGGAAGATCCTGCACATCCTCCTAAGTTCTGCCCGGAGTGCGGCGATCCTTTTGATGACAACGACAGAGTATAATACATACTCGTCAGAATATATTTACCGGAAACAGTACAGCAGATACCTTTATGATATCTGCTGTACTGAACTGTTATGAATGAAAAAGAAAGAGAAATGTAAATGAACGGAAGTCTGATCGCTATTATTGTTATACTGGTATTGTGTCTGGTACTGGCAGGGATCATTTATTATGCTTATTGCAGGATCCGTGAAAAATTACGGGATACCTCCAGAATGTTATTCGGTACAGATTCCATGATCGAGGGCATGAAGCAGAGAGAAGCGGAAGTGGAGATGACACCGAAGTCCGTATCTTCCGCGACAAATCTGTATATGCCTTCTATTATGAGAGATTTTCCCGAGTTCCATTATGATGAGATGAAGAGCAGAGCGGAGAACGTGCTGACCTCTTATTTACAAAGTATTACCAGACAGAATCCGGCACTTTTGTCGGAGGGAACGAAAGAATTGAAAGAACAGCTCAGACTGCGGCTGGAGATGCTGCAGAACCAGTCACAGAGGGAGAGCTTTGAGAATATACATATTCACAGAACAGAGATACATCAGTACCGGAAGCAGAAGGGAAGACAGAGTATTGTCCTGCAGTCAGCCGTAGAATATATCCATGCGTTGAAAGAAAACGGTAAGCTTATCGGGGGCAGTGAAGAACGGAAAGAACAGGCAAAATACAATGTGGAACTGGTCTATATCCAGGATCAGGATATGGTCGAGAACCAGGAGGATGCAGGTCTGGCCCTGAATTGTCCCAATTGTGGTGCACCGCTTCCCGGACTTGGGGCAAAAAAGTGCATTTATTGTGATACACCTATTGTGGAATATAATCTGCGGATCTGGAATTTCAGCAGAGTGGAAGAAGCATAGAGAAGGCTGAGAGGGCTGTATGGACGAAAAAATAATAGGGTTAGATAAAAACAAAGATATAGACAGACGGCTGGGGGAAACAACGAAGGAACTGCAGCGGGAACGGGAAAAACTGATGGCTGTGATCCGGATGTCCGGCGATCTGATCTTTGAATATGATATCGCAAAGGATCAAATGCACTATGCAGGTCCGGAAGAAGGCAGTCTGTATTGCGGACAGATCACGGAAGGGTACACTGAGCAGCTCCTCAGGGAAGTGGACAACCGCACGGATGCAGTGGAACAGCAGCTTGCAGAAGCGTTGCACAGCGGCAAACCGGATATTTGTATTGAGCTCTGCAAGACGGACGAGGAAGGTAATCCTCACTGGATGAAGGTCATCGGGCAGACTTTTTATAATGAAAAAAAAGAACCGGAACGTGTCCTGGGCAAGGTCTGTGATATTGATGCACAGAAGAAAAAGGAAAGGGAACTACAGGAAAAATCACAAAGGGATTCCCTGACTGGACTTTTGAATCATTCCACCATCAAGCAGCAGATCACACACAGACTGCAGAAAATGAAACGGGGACAGGTGGGATACCTTATTGTTCTGGATGTGGATAGTTTTAAAAAGATCAACGATACAAACGGACATCTGTTTGGAGATGCGGTATTGTGTTCTTTTGCGGATGAAATGATTAAATTGTTTCCCGAGGCGCTGAAAGGCAGGATCGGTGGAGACGAGTTCGTATGCTATGTAGAGGATATGCCAAGAGAGGAACTGGAAGAGAAGCTTGGACAGCTGAATCACTGTATGTCTGACCGTTATGATGATGATAAAACGGGACTGCATATCTCCTGCAGTCTGGGAGCTGCGGTTACGGATGGAACAGTGACAGACTATAATCTGCTGTTCCGGTGGGCAGATGCAGCCTTGTATCAGGTGAAGAGTCGGGAAAAGGGCGCTTATGATCTTCTGGAAGTCAAGGAGGGTGTGGCATTGCCGGGTCAAAGCTACCTGGACAGTGAGGAGAACAAAGAGGACGAGATCGTTCACAAGGAGGCACAGTTCGAGAGCGCGGAAGATCTGGTTCTGTTCTGCATGGACCTGTTGGAAAATGTACCGAATCTGACCAGTGCCCTGAAGGTGATCAGTGAACGTACCTGCAGTTTTTTCAATATTGATGATATGATATGTGTGGAAGTAAATGAGGCAGGACCGTCGATCCGTTATCAATGGAACCGGGAAGAAAAGAAAAATTTTGTCAAAAGAATACTGCACCCGGGAGTATTTGAATGGGACAGGATCCGGAAACGCGCAGACGAATCCGGTGCCGCAATTTACAGACAGTCGGAGACTCCGAATATCTACAAAGAAGAAGCGGAGTCTGTGATGATCGTAATGTCTACCGCTTCGAAGGGATTAAAGGCCAGTGTTATCTTCTCAGACCGCCATACAGACAGAACCTGGGAAGAGGAGAAAAATGCCCTGTGCAGAATATCCCATCAGATATTCAACAGGCTTCGCATGCTGAAAAATGCAGAAAAAGATCAAAGGGAACTGAACCGGAAACTGAATTATGATGCGCTGACCGGACTGCCGGTGTACAATAAGTTCGTAGACAAATTAGAAGCCTATATGGCAGCGAATGGAAAGACCGGATTATATTTTGTATCCTCTGACTTTTCTAATTTCCAGTATGTCAATGAAATGTATGGCTACGAGGTAGGCGACCGTATCCTGCATGATTTTGCCGTGGCATTACAGGAAAAATGTCAGGAAGGCGTATTGTTCTGCCGTGTAACCTCCGATCACTTTGTCGGTGTGCTGAAGGAAGATTCCGTGGAGGATGCCAGACAGGCGTACCTGACGTTTACGAATTCTTTTGTGAAGAGGATCAACAGCCGGTATGATCAGTGTAATCTGGTCATTGCCACCGGTTTGTATGAGATCACGGAGAATGACTGGTCGGTATCTTCCATGATGGACAATGCCAATGAGGCCAGAAAACAATGCAAGACGCAGAAGGTAGACAGTGCCGTAGAAATTTACACGGACAAGATCAACAGAGATTTGGAGAATACCAGAACAATTGTATCCGGAATGGTAAGTGCCTATAATAATAAAGAATTCCATGCATATCTCCAACCTAAGGTATCTCTTCATACCGGAAAAGTAGTGGGAGCGGAAGCACTGGTGCGCTGGATAAAAGCGGATGGAACTATGGTAATGCCCGGAAAGTTTATAGATATTTTTGAGAGAAATGGGTTTATTACCAAGGTTGATTTCGCCATTCTGGATCAGGTCATGGAATATTTGCGTGATGCCCTGGCACAGGGAGAAGAAGTGGTGCCGATCTCTGTTAACTTCTCCAGACGTCATAATGAATATGCGGATTTTGTGCCGAATATCTTAAAGCGCCTGAAAGACTATAAGGTACCCAGCGATCTGCTGGAGGTGGAAGTGACGGAGTCAGTATTTATGTCGGATCTGAATAAGCTGACCAATAATCTGGAAACCCTCAGGGACAGAGGAGTGGAGATCTCTGTCGATGATTTCGGAAGTGGATATTCTTCGCTGAATCTGTTATCCAAGGTGGCTGTGGATACGGTAAAACTGGACAAGCAGTTCCTGGATGATACCATGAACAGCGAACGGGAAGAAACCGCATTGACAATTATAAAATATCTGACTAAAATGTTAAGACATCTCGGCTTTAAAGTACTGGCAGAGGGTGTGGAGACCAGTGAACAGCTGGAGATGCTCCGGCTGGCGGATTGCGATATCGTGCAGGGATATTTTTATGCAAAACCAATGCCGATCGGGGAATTCAGAACTTTTTTACAGGAATTCAATGAAAGGGATAATCAGTAATACATGAGCATTTATGATACTTTGAATAAAGAACAAAAAGAAGCGGTGCTTCATACGGAAGGACCGCTCCTTCTGTTAGCGGGTGCCGGAAGCGGCAAGACCCGTGTCCTGACTCACAGAGTGGCATATCTGATCGATGAGTTGGGAGTGAATCCATGGAACATTCTTGCCATTACCTTTACCAATAAGGCGGCACAGGAGATGCGGGAACGTGTGGACCAGATCGCCGGTTTCGGCGCGGATCAGGTATGGGTAGCTACTTTCCATGCCACTTGCATGAGAATCCTCAGAAGACATATTGACAGACTGGGATATGATACGAATTTTACGATCTATGATACAGACGATCAGAAGACCGTGATCAAACAGGTCTGCAAACGTCTGAACATCGACACAAAGATGTATAAGGAGCGGACGCTGCTGTCTGAAATATCTTCTGCCAAGGACGAACTGGTGGATGTGCGGGAATTCGAGGTCAAGTCTGTAGGCGATTATCGCAAAAGCGTGACGGCAAAGGTTTACAGAGAATATCAGGACACCCTGAAGAAGAGTAATGCACTGGATTTTGATGATATCATTGTGAAAACGGTGGAGCTGTTCAAAAGCTGTCCGGAGGTACTCTATAACTATCAGGAGCGCTTTCGATACATCATGGTGGATGAGTACCAGGATACGAATACGGCGCAGTTTGAACTGATCCGGCTGTTGGCGGATGGTTACCGCAATCTGTGTGTCGTGGGTGATGATGACCAGTCCATCTACAAGTTCCGTGGTGCCAATATCCGCAATATTTTAGATTATGAGAAGATATATCCGGATGCAAAAGTGATCAAGCTGGAGCAGAATTACCGTTCCACACAGAATATTCTGGATGCGGCAAACGCAGTGATCCGCAACAACAGAGGCCGTAAAGAGAAGGCACTGTGGACGGAAAAAGGAGCAGGCAGCCGAATACATTTCAGACAATTTGACAATGCTTATGAAGAGGCGGAATATATCGCAGACGATATTTCTGATAAAGTGAACAAAAATGGCGTTGCCTATGCGGATTGTGCAGTACTGTACCGTACCAATGCCCAGTCCAGACTTTTAGAAGAACGTATGGTGGTGGAAGGAATTCCCTATCATGTGGTAGGCGGTGTGAACTTCTATGCCAGACAGGAGATCCGGGACATCCTGGCGTATTTAAAGACTATTGATAACGGCAGGGATGAAGTGGCTCTGCGCAGAATCATCAATGTGCCGAAGCGAAGCATCGGTGCGGCATCGCTGGAAAAAGTGGCGGATTATGCACAGATGAAGGATATCACGTTATTTGATGCATTGTGCGAGGCAGACCAGATCAGGGGACTGGGAAGAGCGGAAGCAAAGATCCGTGGGTTCGTCAATCTGATCGAAGTGCTGCGCAGCGGATTGTCCTCCTATACACTGCCGGATCTGATCAAGTCCTTATTAGAACGGATCGATTATGCGGAATATCTGCGGGATCAGGATGAAGAATCCGCAGAGGACCGTCTCGGGAACGTAGATGAATTGATCACCAAGGCAGCAGTCTACGAGGAGACCCACGATGAGCCTTCTCTGTCGGAATTTTTGGAAGAGATCATGCTGGTAGCGGATATTGACAATGTGGAGGATGGCGATAACAGAGTGCTTTTGATGACTCTGCACAGTGCCAAAGGTCTGGAATTCCCGGTGGTCTATCTCGCCGGCATGGAGGATGGACTATTTCCCGGCTTTATGACGATCGCGTCCGATGACCCGTTGGAGATCGAGGAAGAGAGACGACTGGCTTATGTGGGAATCACCAGAGCCAAGGAGGATCTGACGCTGACCTGTGCCAGAAGCAGAATGCTCCGCGGTGAGACACAGTACAATCCCGTGAGCCGTTTTGTGCGGGAGATCCCGAAGGAACTTATGGATAATACCCTGCCGCAAAACAGAAGATACCGGGACGATGACCTGGAGGATTTTCAGGCGAGAAGAGCCAATGAGGCAGCCCTTCGTGCCATGGGACTGGAAGCAATTGCAACCCCGCGGTCCGGAAACGGTTCGGGCAGCGGCTTCGGAGGCTTTGGCAATACGGGATTTGATCCAAGACCCAAGGCAACCTTGAAACCCCGAGTTACGGCAAAAGCAGACAAACCTTATATTTCCAAGGGGATCAATGGACTCAACCAGCTGGCGGGACTTCAGAAAGGAACGGAATTCAAGGCACCGGATGCACTGGACTATACGGTAGGTGACAGAGTACGTCATATCAAATACGGTGAGGGCACGGTATTGAATATCGCGAGAGAACCCAGGGATTATAAGGTTACAGTGGAATTCGACCAGGCGGGGCAGAAGATCATGTATGCATCTTTTGCCAAGTTAAAACAGGTATAGTATTTTTTACGAAAATATGGTATCATATAAGGGAATGAAAACAATTGCTTTGCATCCGGAGAAAAGCCCGGATGCCGGAAAGGCAGGTAAATAATATGAACAGAATCGAGAATCTGGTAGACCTTGACAAATTAAACGAACTGAAAGTCAACGAACTGAAGAAGCTTAATAAGCTTCTGGGTAAGGAAGTGGAAGAGAAGAAGGAGCGCAATGTCCTGGTATGGGTACTGGCGATCATTGGCGCTGTAGCAGCTGTTGCAGCTGTAGCTTATGCCGTATATCGTTTCTTCTTTGCACAGGATTATCTGGAAGACTTCGAGGATGATTTCGAAGATGAAGCAGATGACGTGGAAGAGGATGACGACGACTTCTTCGAGGATGAAGGAGAGAACTAACCCATGAAAAAAGGACAGGTATATGAAGGATCTGTTGTAAGGGTCGATTTTCCCAACAAAGGGATCGTCTGTGTGGGAGAAGAGACTGCTGTAGTCAAGAACAGCCTGCCCGGACAGAAAGTCAAGTTCTCAGTGAATAAAGTACGCAAAGGGAAGGCGGAAGGAAGGCTTTTAGAGGTGACAGAGAAGTCACCTTTAGAAACCGGCCGGACGTGTTCCCTTTTTGGGTTGTGCGGTGGATGCACCTATCTGTCTCTTCCCTATGAAGAACAGCTGAAGGTCAAAGAGGAACAGGTAAAACGTCTGCTGGACAGCGTGTTAAACAAGCAGGAAGAAGCCTGGACTTTTGAAGGCATCAAGGGCAGCCCGAAGGCTTACGAATACCGCAATAAGATGGAATTTTCCTTCGGAGACGAGTACAAGGATGGACCGTTGGCACTGGGCATGCATAAGAGAGGCAGCTTCTATGACATTGTGACCGTAGCGGACTGTGAGATCGTGGATGCGGATTACCGCCTGGTCTTACAGTCAGTGAGAGATTATTTTGCCCGGGCGAAGGTAAGCTTTTTCCACAGAATGAGCCATGAGGGGTACTTACGGCACCTGCTGGTACGTAAGGCATCCCGCACCGGAGAGATTCTGGTGGCACTGGTGACGACCTCCCAGGATCCCTGGCAGGGAGAGACGGCGGTGGAAGGAAGCTTGGATGCGGATGCGCTGATCACGGGATTTAAGGATCTGTTGCTTTCCCTGGAACAGGATGGGAAGCTTGTCGGAAAATTCGCAGGAATCTTACATATCACCAATGATTCCATCGCAGATGTAGTGCAGAGTGACCACACGGAGCTGTTATACGGTCAGGAGTATTTTTATGAGGAATTGCTGGGTTTGAAATTCAAGATCTCCACATTTTCCTTTTTCCAGACCAACTCTTACAGTGCGGAGGTACTGTACCAGACGGCGAGAGATTATGTGGGCGACCTGGGTGGCAGCGACAAGACCGTGTTCGACCTCTACAGCGGTACCGGCACCATCGCGCAGCTCATGGCACCGGCCGCCGGGAAAGTCATCGGTGTGGAGATCGTGGAGGAAGCCGTGGAGGCAGCGAAGAAAAATGCTGCAGCCAATGGATTGGATAACTGCGAATTCATCGCCGGAGATGTGCTGAAGGTACTGGACGAAGTGGAAGAAAAGCCGGACATGATCATCTTAGATCCCCCCAGAGATGGCATCCACCCCAAAGCACTGCCGAAAATTATAAAATACGCGGTGGATCATATCGTCTACATCTCTTGCAAACCCACCAGCCTTGTGAGAGATCTGGAGGTATTTTTAGAGAATGGCTACCGCGTGGACAAAGCCGTTGCTGTGGACCAGTTCCCCTGGACCGCGAATGTTGAGACGGTTGTCTTGCTTTCCAAGGGCGAAGTCGACTCGAAAAAGATTCGGGTTGAGTTCTCTTTGGAAGATATGGATATGTCCGAATTTCAGGATGGGGCAACCTATCCGCAGATCAAGGAGTATGTGTTGGAGCATACCGGGTTAAAGGTGTCCAACCTCTATATCTCACAGATTAAACGAAAATGTGGGATTGGGGTTGGTAAGAACTATAATCTGCCGAAGTCCGAGGATTCCAGACAGCCCCAGTGTCCGCCGGAAAAAGAGAAAGCAATCCGAGAAGCATTCAAATATTTTGGGATGATCTAACATCCCGCAAAATGGAGGTTTCTTATGGATAGATTGATTTCTTGTGAGTTTAACATGGATACCGCTTGTGTGGAACTGAAATTTTTAGATGGCAGCATGATTGCCATTGATACCATCGCCGTGGAGAATGAGGTTGCTGACAATATGTATCAACGGTCAGAACTGGATTATCTAATCTACAATGATCCGGTTGGATATGCAGACTTGATCTTGAACGGTGATCCCGAAATTTATCTAAAAACTGTAACTGAATGTAAACCCTTAGATTAAAACTCAGCCCTCTGCCTTTTCCTTGGCAGAGGGCCGTTTTTTGCTTAACAGTTATTGAGCATCCCTTAATTGCTCTACAACACTGCATTTCGCTGCATTGTCATACATCATGCAAGGAATCAGCCACCCCAGCAGAAGAAATACCGGAATTGTCAGCAGGACAGGCAGAATGG